>UMGV01043116.1_pt1 | contig 99226 bp, 91 predicted proteins | sample 1965361 | NCBI WGS metagenome assembly UMGV01 (sample SAMEA4836081, study PRJEB28245) | human gut metagenome | biome: gut microbiome; material: fecal sample | place: Denmark | collected 2008
AAAAGAAGATGGAAGTTTAATAGTTTGTTATGAAAACATGAGTCCTAATAACTTACCAAATAGGTTAAAGAAACTACAGTGTTTAAATCTATCAGATAAGACATCATATATAACATTAGATAAAGTATTACATAAGTTAATTAATGAAAAGATAAACAGTAAACAGAAAGTGAATGATAATAACATTACAATGGATAATGTGATAATAGGAAATATTATCGAATTTGGGTCATATCCAGAAACTTTAAAGGATAAATCTATAAATATAATAAGCAATATTACCGATGAAAAAGGATTTTATTTAGGTGATGACAATGAAAAATATGCTTATTTAGTATCGAATATATATGAAAATGAAACTACAATTAAGGGAATAAAAATTAAAAGCGGGGAAGGATTATATTTTAAAGTTGAACCAATTAAATGGAAAGTAAAAAATGTTATTAATGGGAAGGCATGCCTTGAAAGTGAAAACATTATTGATTCACATTTGTTTGATGATATATCTAATAATTATGAAACTTCTTGTATAAGAAAATATTTAAATAATGATTTTTATAATAGAGCATTTACAGAAAATGAAAAGAAGATAATCACCGAAACAGATTCGAATATAAAAGTCGTGAATACAGTAAAAAAAGGGATTATTTTTAAAAGGAAAACAATAGAAACAAATGAAAAAATGGTAAGAGATAAAGTAACCTTAATAGGAGAAGAACTCAATTATGAGCCTAAAAAGATTACTGATTATGCTAAAGCAAATTATGGAATTTTTTATACAAAAGGTAGAGGCAAGTACTGGATTAAAAAACCTAATGAGTCAGGAACATTTTTCAATTGCTCTATAGACTGGAGAGGAGATACTTTAGATATGACGGGGTGTGAACAAAAAGAAATAGGCGTAGTACCTGTAATTTGGATTGATTTAAAATAAAATAAAAAAGTTATTTACTTTTACATTTAAGTGTGCTATAATATATAAGGTTTATGCGACATAAACAGCACTTGAAAAAACATAGAAAACTTAGAACTACCTGTAGAGGAGTAAGTAACTATGCTGTTATAGTGAAAGCTATATGCAATCTATTATTTATGTTATGTTCAAGTCCAATAATAATTTTTAAGGAGGAAAAAAATATGTCACGTTTTACTGGATCAACTTGGAAAGTATCAAGAAGATTAAATTATTCTATTACTGAAACTGGTAAAGAATTAAAGAAGAGACCATTTGCACCTGGTCAACATGGAAAACACCGCGCTAAAATTTCTGAATATGGTGTACAATTACAAGAAAAACAAAAAGTTCGTTTCACTTATGGTGTTAGTGAAAAACAATTTAAGAAGGTATTCGATTTATCTGGAAAAATGAAAGGTAAACGTGGAGATAACTTCTTAATTCTATTAGAATCAAGATTAGATAACTTAGTATATCGTTTAGGATTTGCTACAACTCGTAGACAAGCTCGTCAATTAGTTGCTCATGGACACATTGCTGTTGATGGCAAAAAATTAGATATACCTTCATATTTAGTTAAACCTGGTCAAACTATTGAAATGAAAGAAGGCTCTCGCGGTTTACAAATCGTTAAAGATGCTTTAGAAGCAACAGTTTCAAGAAAAGGTTATGTATCATTTGATGAAAATACAATGGTAGGAACATTTGTTCGTTACCCTGAAAGAAATGAGTTCTTAGAAGATATTCAAGAAAATCTTATCGTCGAATTCTACAACCGTTAATATTAACATAAAAATTAAACCATCAGTATTCTGGTGGTTTTTTGTTAGTTAAAAATAAATAATTAAAAATTTTAAAGTTCGTTTATAGTTTATAGCATATAATATCATCATAAGGAGATGGTTTTATGAGAAAATAACAGAAATAAATGATACACAAGTTTCTCTATTATTAGGAGAATTAAATGAAAATAATAATATGCCAAGAGAAAATGGTAATGGAAATCCACCAGAGAAACCAAATGGTGAAGAAGGAAATATGGGTACTCAATTTGTTGAGGGAAGTATAAAGATTAAAATTGATTTAGATGGTATTAACATAAATAATAATAATGAGATAATTGAAATAAGTGCACTAAAAATAGGTGATATACTTAAAGTTTCATTTGATGAAAAAGGTAACGTAAGCAAAGTATACTTAGTAAACAACACCATGAGTCAAGGACAAACATTTGGCGATAGTGCTTATGCTCTTACTGAAGATGGAACTTATGAAGATCAAACATATACATCTACTAAAGATGATGAGAATGCCTTAAGAATTGACAATGCAGTAATCGTTTTGAAGAATATTAAAGTAAACAAAGATGGAGGAAATTCATCAAATACAGAAAATGGTGACTTTTATGGTGTGAACGCCGCTATCCTAGCAATAAATGGAAGTAATGTAACAATTGAAAATAGTAATATAACTTCAAATGCAAAAAATGGTAATGGGGTATTTTGCTATGGTGAGGATACAATTATTACCATAAATGATTGTACTATCATAACAGAAAGTGATAATTCGGGTGGTATACAGACAACAGGTGGCGGAACTACATATGTTAACAATTTAACAATAAAAACATCTGGATCATCATCAGCAGCAATTAGATCTGATAGAGATGGAGGTACAGTGGACGTAGTTAGAGGTAGTTATACTACTAGTGGTTACAATTCTCCAGCAATATATTCAACAGCTAAAATAATCGTTAAGAAAGCAACTTTAATATCTGAAAATTCAGAAGCTTTAGTAATTGAAGGAGATAATTCAATTACATTGGAAGGTTGTGTTATTTCTGGAAATATGTCTGACACCAAAGGGAGTAGTTCAGATATAAATGTTCATAACATTATGCTTTATCAATCAATGTCAGGAGATGCATCTATAGGAACATCATCATTAAATATTAAAGATGGAAAGATAGTTAATAATAATGGAGATATGATTTTTGTAACAAACACAAATGCTGAAATAGTTTTAGAAAATGTACAAATTGAAAATAATGAAAAAGAAGGTTTGTTGTTAAATGTATCAGGAAATGATGGATCTCATGGTTGGGGTAATGTTGGAAAAAATGGAGCTAATGTAAAATTTAATATTTATAATCAAGTATTAGAAGGAGATATTGAAGTAGATTCAATATCAACATTACAATTTACCTTAGATGAAGAAAGTGTATATACTGGAACTATAAATATTATTCAAAATAATGATGGCGAAAATGTAAGCAATAACATTAAGTGATGGAACTGTTTTAAAATAAAAACAAAACCTACGAAAGTAGGTTTTTTATAAACGATTTTTGGCGAATGTAGTAAGCCATTCTTTTGTATATTCATATAAGTCATCAACATTTGCTGTGGAATAACCACGGCAATATTTTACGTATTCACACATTAATCCTTCAATGAAAATATTAATTTCTAGTTTTAGATTTTTTTTATTTTTAATTATATGACTACGTGTACATATTTCTAAAAACTTATTTGATGCAATTGTTGTAAGTTTTTTTGCTGCAAAGAGAAAGTCATTAGATTTACATAATAAGCGATAGTTGTGATCATTTTCTTTTATATAATCAAAAAACACGTTTAAAAACTTTTCAAAGTTATTTGAATTTAAAAGTTTTTCATTATCAAAGAATTTGTCAATTAATTCATTTTCATAGTCTTCAGCAACACTATATATATCATCATAGTGTGAATAGAATGCACCACGACTAATATCGCACCTTTTACATAGTTCACTAACAGAAATGCGTCCTAATTCCATTTTTTCAGAAAGCATTTCCGCAAACACTCTTTTGATTAGAGCTTCAGTCTTACGAGAGGAGTTATTAATGTTTTGAGATTTCATTTGCACATTTTTATAAACATTGTTTAAATATTAACAATGAGTATATTTTTGACCTTTCTTAAAAATTACAATTATATTATAATTCAACATTGTAATAATGTCAACAGTGTTTAAATTATTATTTAAAAAATTAATATAAATAAAGGAGGAAACTATGCACGTAATTGAAGTAAACAACTTAACAAAAGATTATGGTGAGGGACGTGGTGTTTTTGATGTAAGTATTTACGTCGACAAAGGAGAAGTGTTTGGATTCTTAGGACCAAATGGAGCAGGGAAATCAACGACAATTAGACATCTTATGGGATTTTCAAAACCTGATAGTGGAAGTACAAAAATAGAAGGCGTAGAAACATTCGATAAGTATTATGAAATATTGAATCATGTAGGTTATATTCCGGGTGAGATTGCTTTACCTCAGGGATTAACAGGATGGGAATTTATCAATATGATGCAAGATTTACAGAAAATTCATAATAATGAAAAATTACATGAATTGTTAGATTTGTTTGAATTAGAAGATGTTGTTTTAAATGGTGAAACCAAGAAAATGAGTTTAGGTGTCAAAAGAAAATTAGCTATCGTAACAGCTTTTATGTCAGACCCTGATGTGCTAATTCTTGATGAGCCAACAAGTGGATTGGATCCAGTAATGCAAGAAAACTTTATAGAGTTTATTCATAAAGAGAAAAAAAGAGGAAAAACAATTCTACTTTCAAGTCATATTTTTTCAGAAATAGATAATACATGTGATAGAATTGCTATTATAAAAGATGGAAGAATTGTTTCTGAATTTATCGCTGATGATTTAAAACATGCATCTAAGAAATTCTATACTATAGATTTTTATAGTGAAGAAGGAAAAAATAATTTCTTAGAAAAAGCAAAGAAAATAAAAACAATAAATATAATAAAAAATGAAATAAATGAACTCTTTGTTTCGTTTGATGATAGTGATTTGAATTATTTAATATCTTTATTATCAGAATTAGATATAAAATCATTTAGTAATCGAAGAGAATCTTTAGAAGATTACTTTATGAAGTTTTATAAAGAAAATAAAGACTTCAAAGGAGCATTAAAATGAATGTTATAGAATTAAATAGATTAACGAAAGATTATGGAGAAGGTCGCGGAGTTTTCGATTTAAATTTAAAAATCGAAAAAGGAGAAATGGTTGGATTTGTTGGCACTAACGGAAGTGGAAAAACAACAACGATCAGAAATATAATGGGATTTATAAAACCAACAAGTGGAACAGTAAAGGTCAATGGTTTATCTTCTTGGGAACATGCAAGTGAAATTTCAAAAGATATTGGATATGTTCCTGGAGAAATAGCTTTTCCTGACTTGCCAACAGGAATTGATTTTCTAAAATGTCAAGCAGACTTTCTTAAAATGAAAAATATGGATTATGCAAATGAATTAATTGAAAGATTGCAATTAGATCCAAGAGCTAACTTGAAACGTATGAGTAAAGGAATGAAACAAAAAACTGCCTTAGTTGCAGCATTGATGAATGACGCTCAAATAATAATCTTAGATGAGCCAACAACAGGATTGGATCCGTTAATGAGAGTTACATTTCTTGATATCATAAAAGAAGAACATAAAAAAGGAAAAACAATATTTATGAGTAGTCACAGTTTTGAGGAACTAGAGTCTACTTGTGACAGAGTTGTTTTGATAAATGATGGTCATATAATAGATATATGTAATATGAAAGAAATAAGAGAACATAAGGTAAAAGAATTTAAGATAGAATTTAATAAAGAAGAAGATTATCATAAATTTGAAAATGAAAAATATGAAATCACTAGAAAGCAAGATCAATATAATCAAGTAACAATTAAAATTAATGCTGATGAATCAGGAGATTTATTAAAAACATTAAAAAATTATGATATAAAGTTTATATCAGAAATACCTTATACATTAGAAAAACATTTCAAAAATATATTAAAGAGCAGAAAGGAGAAATATAATGTTCAATAAAGCATTATTTAAACAATCAAGTAAAGCTAATGGAACAATGTGGCTAATTATAACATGTGCAGTATGTTTTATGCTAGCATTTGTAATGTTAATAAGTGGTAATGGAACTATTGGTGAAGTAAAAGATTCAATTCAAGATACAATTATTCAAAAAGAGATAGATTCTCAATTAGAAAAAAGAGCAATTAACTATTACATAAATGGTTATGATGGATTAATACAATTTGATGAATATTTTACTGAAAATGCAAAAGACAATCTAAGTTATCTATCATGGGTAAGCCAAAAACCTGAGAAAGATAATTATGCAACTGATGAAGAATATCAAGCATCTTTAGAAGTATGGAATAAAGCTAAGCCTATAATGACTACTGCTTGTGGGAAAAGTTACGCAGCATCTGTAGATATATGGCTAGGAATTATGCCAAATATGAATAAATATCCTAGTGTAGAATCATATATAAAAGCACTAGAAGAATGGAAAAAGTTATCTCCAGCAACTACCGAAAAAGCAGCATCAATTGCATATACTTCTGCATGCTCACAAATCCAAGAATATGTATATGATAAAGCTCTTAGATTAAACGAAAAATATACAAAAGATTCTGCCGAAACCCAAGAAATGCTAGGATCAGTAATGTATGCAATAAATCCTAATGGTTTATTTAATAATTTCTTTACATCTCATAATGAGAAAAAACCTAATGATTATGATGTAGTATCATTAGTAAATCACATTGCATCAGGTGATATAGATACATATTTAAAGTCTGAAGAAAGAAAAGAATACTGTGAAGATAGAGCTGAAACTATTTCAGCAATCTTCATAGCAGGTAATATGACTGAAGCAAGTAATGTACAAAAAATTTTAGAAGTGCTAATTTCATTTGGTGTAACAGAACAAAAATATAATGAATTTGGTTATACGTACGATTCAATAAAAGATTTATCAGCATCAGCAGTTATAACATATAGAAATCGTTTAGATTATGAAATTAAAATGATAGATGATAAATATTTAGAAAAACTTGAAAATGGAGAAATCACTGGTGATGAATATAATAAAATGATTAGTGATGTTAAAGAATCATTAGAAAGTGAAATAACAAGTAGTTTATTAACTTCACTTCCTGATGGTGTCGCAAATGCTTTAGAAGAAGTAGGTAAAGCTGATCTTTGCACATTAATTGTTGGCTCAATATTCTATAAATTAGCAGGATTGTTATTACCAATTATATATATGATTATGGCAGCAAATAACTTAATAGCTGGTCAAGTCGATAGTGGATCTATGGCATATATTCTATCAACTTCTACAAAGAGAAAAACAATTGTCTTCACACAAGCAATTTATTTATTAGGTTCACTACTAGCAATGTTTATGTTGACATCAGTTACGGGATGTATTTGTCTATCAATAGTTAAGAGTGATGTTTCACTTACATATGGAAAACTAATTTTATTGAATTTAGGTGCATTCTTAGTATTATTTGCCTTATCAGGCTTATGCTTCTTTACTTCTTGTTATTTCGACAGAAGCAAGAGATCAATGGCAATTGGTGGAGGTTTAAGTATTTTTGCACTAGTAGCAGCCATGTTAGGATTATTTGGTAGTGAAGTAATACCATCAGTTGTAAGATTAGATTCATTAAATTATTTTAACTATACAACTATTATTTCGTTATTTGATGTAATATCTATTATTAAAGGCTCAAATGTATATATTATAAAGTTTGTTATTTTAGTTGCAATGGGTTTAATAGGATATATTCTAGGATCAATGAAATTTATCAAAAAAGATTTACCACTATAAAAGGAGAAAAAATTATGTTTGAATTTAAAAAAATATGTAATGAATTTGAAAATATGACAATAATTGAAAGAGGAGTTATTTTAACTGAAAAATCAGTTAAAATATTAGCTAAACTAAATGCTTTAAAAAATGAAAAAATAGATCCACTTGTAGCGTATGCAAGTTTTGTAATGGGATCTATTATGGCAGATGGAAAAGTTAATGAACAAGAATACATTTTAATGTATCCATCATTATTAAAAGTTTTTGGAGATCAATTTGATTTTGAATCAATAAAGAAAGCACTAGAAAAAGATTATGATGGTAAAAAGTTAATTAAAGATTACGTCAAAGAATTTTCTAATTTAATTAATAAAGAAGATGAAGACTTATTAGATGATATCGTAATTTTAACTTTATGTATTGTTAGTGTTGATGGAAAGATTTCATTAAAAGAAAAAAGATACATAAGGAGATTGTTTAATTAAAATAAAAGTCTAGGCAAGATGCCTAGGCTTTTTACTTAAGTGCTTTTTCTAGTGCTTTTGCAAGTTGATCAGCACAGCTAGTTTTTTTATCTCTACATAAATTGCCTTTGAGAAGAGAACATATCTTTGCTGCGTCTTGACCTTCACATAGTTTACTGATAGCTTTTAAATTTCCATCACAACCACCAATATAATGAAGATTAACTATTTTATTATCATCAGTTAAGTCAAAAATTATTTGTCTACTACATACACCAGAAGGAGTATATTCAAAATGTTTCATGTTCTTCACCTCTTGATATTATTTTACTATATATATGTTTTTATTTCAAGAAAAACCTATTTCTTTTTTTAAAAAAGTGTGATATAATCAAAAAAGGTGATAAATATGTATTTTGATTATACAGCAACAACAAAAATGGATGATGAAGTATTAAAAGCATATATAGAAATTCAAAGTAAATATTATGCAAATACAACATCTTTACATTCATTTGGTCAAAGATGTAATAATATATGTGAGCAAATGAAAAGTGAAATAAAAAGAATATTAAATGTTGAAGGAAACATTATTTTTACATCTAATGCAACCGAAGCGAATAATCTCGCAATTTTTGGTTTATTAGGTGAAAAAAAAGGAAAAATAATAACAACCAAAATAGAACATCCATCAGTATATGAAGTTTTTCAAGAATTAGAAAAAAAAGGATATGAAGTATGTTATTTAGATGTTGATGAAATGGGAATAATAGACTTAGATATGCTTAAAAGAGAAATGAATAAAGATGTTATTCTTGTTTCTATTATGTGGGTTAACAATATTGTTGGCTCAATTCAACCTATAAAAGAAGTAATTGAAATTGTAAAAGGATATTCAAAAGCAAAATTACATGTTGATGCTGTTCAAGGAATATGTAAGATTAAACCTGATTTTGATTTAAATAAAATAGATGCGTTTACTTTTAGTGCTCATAAATTTTATGGACCTAAGGGAATAGGAGCAATTATTCATCGAAAAGAAATAATGCTTCAACCACGTTTATTTGGCTCTAACGCTCAAGAGGGTATAAAACCTGGAACATATGATTTGGGCTTGGTTGTATGCTTAGCAAAAGCACTAAAGAAATATTATTATAAAGTAGATGAACATTTTGATTATGTTAAAGAATTATCAGAATATATAGTGTCAAGAATTAATAATCCTAAAGTTATCATTAATTCTCACGTAAGCGAAAAAAATTCACCATATATAATAAACATATCTGTTTTAGGAATTCTTGGGGAAACAGTAGTACACATATTTGAATCACAAGATATGTACGTATCAACAGGTTCAGCATGTTCATCAAAACTTCAGAAACCCGAGAAAACAATATATGCAATGACAAAAGATATTAATAGAGCAAAATCAACAGTTAGAATAAGTTTATCTCACTTAACAACACGTGAAGAAGCGAATAAATTAATAAATGTAATTAATAATATATAAATTGGAGTAAAAATATGAATTATGATATTATATTAGTTAGATATGGGGAAATGACATTAAAGAAGAAAAATTACAAACAATTTCTAAAGAAAATAAATGAAAATATAAAACGTAAGTGTAGTGTTTTTCCTAAACTAACATATTTTAATACTGATTATCGTTTTTATATATATCTCAATGGAGAAAATTATGAGAATGTAATTAATGTTTTAAATACAGTTGTAGGATTATATTCCTACAGCTTGTGTAAATATGCTCAAGATAACTATGATAACATTTCAGAAATTGCAATTGCGATGCTTAAAGAAAAATTGAATGGACAAAAAGCAACTTTTAAAGTTGAAACTAATCGCGGAAATAAGTCTTTTCCAGCCACTTCAATTCAAATATCTCAAGAAGTTGCAAAAAGGATATTGCCAAACGTTGAAGGATTAAGTGTTGATGTTCATAATCCAATGTACACTATAAATATTGATTTAAGATGTGAAGGCACATATATTTATTTGAACGAAATTAAAGGTTTAGGAGGTTATCCATCAGGCACTCAAGGAAGTGGACTTCTAATGATGAGTGGTGGACTAGACAGCCCTGTGGCTTGTTACTTAGCAATGCGTAAAGGTTTAAATGTTTATGCAATTCACTATGCCTCTCCTCCATATACTTCTGATAATGCCCTTCAAAAAGTGGTTGATCTTCTTCAAGTATTAGCAAAATATACAAGTAATGGTAAAATAAAATTGTTTGTTGTTCCATTTACAAAAATCCAACAATTAATTCACGAAAATGCCTCACCAAAATATTTAGTAACATTAATGCGCAGAGCAATGTATAAAATAGGGGAAAAGGTATGCTTAAACAAAAAAATAGATGTAATGATCAATGGAGAAAGCATTGGACAAGTAGCTTCACAAACATTAGAAAGTATGAAAGTTGTGAACGCAGTAACATGTCTTCCAATTATAAGACCTCTAGCTACATATGATAAAGAAGAAATAATTGCTATAGCAAGAAAAATAAAAACATATGATATTTCAATAAGACCATACGAAGATTGCTGTACTGTTTTTGTTCCTGAGCATCCGGTTATTAAACCTAGTATTGAAGAAGCTCTTTTAGAAGAAAGTAAATGCAATTTAGATCCTTTAATTGAAGAAGCAGTTATAAATATTGAAACAATAGAATTAAATGATAAAGATAAATACTCTGTATTCAAAGATAAATTTGATATTTAAATTGGAAAAAAATACCATACAAAAAAATGTTTAAGTAGTGAAAAAAAGGCCATAATAATTACTGAACGGAGGTGAAAATAATGAATAGTTCATCTTATAACAGTAATAAAAATAAATTAGCAGTTCCTGGTGCAGCTACAGCAGTTGACCAAATGAAATATGAAATCGCTAATGAATTTGGTGTTAACTTAGGTGCTGATGCTACAGCTCGTCAAAACGGTTCAGTTGGTGGTGAAATCACTCGTAGACTTGTTAAAATGGCACAATCTAATTTAGGTACTACTAAGTAAATAACATGTAAAATGCCTTATTAAGGGCATTTTATTTTTTTACAAAGACAATAAATTTATAAAAGAAAAGTTTAACTATAAAAGATTTATTATATAAGGTTACAATAGATAATGATACCATTATTTATTTGACCTTTTTCTTTTAATACTTATCAATAAAAATTGTTTTTTATTTTACTATAGAAATATATGAAAAAGTGTGATAAAATATAATTATACTGGAGAAAAACTATGGATGAAAAAGAAAAAAACTTAAATGAAACTTTAGAAACAGAAGAAATTGAACTTCCAAAATATGAGGACGATTTAAATACTTCACTTACAATTGACGAAATTAATGATTTATCTGAAAATGATATTATGCTATTATTACAAAAAATAGATATTGAAGTAGAACAATATGAAGATATTTATATGAAAGGTGAAGAAGAAGGATTAACTATTGAAGAAATGAATGATAAGGGATTCAATGAAACTGAATATAATAGATTGCTAGAGTTAAGCAAAGCTTTATATAAAAACTTAAAAGCTCTACGAAAGATGAAAAAAGATAATTCATTCTTTGCTGTAATACCTTTATGGTGTATTTTTATGTTTGTTGTAGTTGCCCTATTAACAATGTATCCTGTTAGTCCTTTTCTTCCTACAAAACTTTTAGGAGTAGTGTCGGGAATTATTACTAAATTATTCACTGATTATAGAGCTGGCGCAATTGTCTTTATTGTCATTTATCACGTATTATTTATAATTATTGAAGTAGTAAGTTTATTATTCCTTCGTAAGAAATGCAAAAAAACAAATCAAGGATTTAAAAGTGTCAAGAATTTTTTAATTCTTATCATTATTAATGTGATTATAATGATACCTGCACTTATCATTTTGTTCACTGCTGTATGAAAGAAATAACATCTGTCAATAATCCTTTAATAAAAGAGTTAATAAAACTCAAGCAAAAAAAATATCGTGATAAAGAAAAAAAGTTTATTGTTGAGGGATACAATATAATTGAAGAGGCTAAAGATTATATAACTTTAATAATAACTTCTTCTAAAGAAGATGAAAACATTTTGCCCAATGTTGAGCATATCTTAGTTCCTAAAGAAATAATTGGAAAACTATCAGAAACAGTTACACCTCAAGGAATAATCGGAATATGTAACTATGTTACTTCGCGAGAAAACTTTGAAGGAAATGTTTTAGTGCTAGATGGATTACAAGATCCAGGCAACATAGGGACTTTAATTAGAACAGCAATTTGTTTTGATTTTAATACTATTTATATAACAGATAATTCATGTGATATATATAATGAAAAGGTGTTAAGAGCAACACAAGGGGGAATATTCAAAGTTAATATTATTCGTAAAAATATAAATGATATAATAGATGACTTAAAGAAAAAAGGATATTATATCGTTGGAACATCCTTAAAAAATGGCATTCCTTTAAATGATATTAATTTCAAAAATTTAAATGCAATAATTCTTGGTAATGAAGGAAATGGTGTTTCTAAAGAAACAATAGAACGAAGTAATATAAATGCATATATTCCTATTAATACAAGCATGGAATCACTTAATGTTGCAATTGCTGGTGGAATAATAATGAATAAAGTGAGAAATTAAATGAATTATATAGATGTATTAAATAGTGTCAAAAAATACAATCCTTTAAACGAAGCTGAAGCGTGTGATAAAGAGCAAATAATATGGCTATTAGAAAATTATAAAGAAAAAGCATTTTCTCGCAACTTAATGTTTGGACATATAACAGCCTCAGGAATAGTAGTTGATGAAACACATGAGTATATGTTGATGTGCTTTCATAACATATATAAATCGTGGGCTTGGTTAGGAGGCCATGCTGACGGAGAAATGGATTTAGAAAAACTTGCCAGAAGAGAAATCTTAGAAGAAACAGGGCTTGATGATTTACACCTCTTTCAAGATTCTTTTTCCTCAATGGAAGTTTTATCTGTCGATGGACACATAAAAAAAGGAAAATATGTTCCTACGCATCTTCATTACAATCTTACGTATTTATACGTTGGTGATAAAAGCAAAAAAGTTTTCATTAAACCTGATGAGAATAGTAATGTAAAATGGATAAAAATAAAAGATTTATACGATCATGTAAAAAATGATCATGATATGTATCATATATACAAAAAAAACTTGGAAAGAATTGTTTGTAAAGATTTATTTACTATTGATTAATTAATGTATTATTTTCTAAATGTAAAGAATAATATATATAGAATGAGAAAAGTATTTACAAAACAATAGATGTATGGTATAATATAGTAAAGATTTCAAAAAAGGAGTGAGTTTTCTCACTCCTTTAAAAATGCAACCTGGAGAAAATATGAATCAAATTGAAGAAAAAAGTTTAAGGCTCGCGGAAGAGTGTGCTCAAAAATTGAATTTAAGAATCATTGAAGTAGAATACGTATTCGAAAATGGTATTAAAATTTTAAGAGTAATTACTGATGGTGAAAATGGTTTGAGTTTAGATGATGCAACTAAACTAAATGAAATGTTAAGTGCTCGTTTGGATGAAGAAGATTTTATTGACGAGGAATATTATTTAGAAGTTTCAAGTGAAGGAATTGAAAAAGAACTTCGAAATGATGAAGACATTAAAAAAGCAATTGGTAAGTATGTATTTATCAAGATGTATGAAAAGGTAGATGGCATCAAAGAAATCTATGGTGATTTAATAGATTTTGATGGAGATATACTAGATGTAAATTACTTAGTAAAGAATAAAAAGAAAAATATAAAAATACAAAAAAATAAAATAAGCAAGATTCGTTTAGCAGTTAAGTTTTAGGAGGTTATAGCAATGATTAGTAAAAGCTTTTTTGAAAATCTTGAATTAATCGCAAATGAGAAAGGACTTGCGATTGAAGATGTCCTTGCAAAGGTCGAAATAGCCATGGCAGTTGCGTGCCGTGACACAGATCATAATGGTGATATAAAATTAGATATCGATTATGATAAGAAAAGAATTCGTGTATATGAGTACAAATATGTTGTTGAAGAAATTACTGATGGTAATAAAGGTGAAATTACAGTTGAAGAAGCAAAAGAATTAAAACCTCGTGCTAAAATTGAACCAGGAACTGTATTTAAAGAAGAAATTGATTTCACAAAGTTAGGTCGTAAATCAGTTGCAAAATTTAAAAATACATTTAATAACGAATTAAAGACTTTAGAACGTGAAGAAGCATTCAACTTCTTTAATGAAAAAGTTAAAGATATAATATCAGGAATATGTGTTGATGCTACAAGTGATTATGCATTGTTTTCGATAGGTAAAAGTACATTTGTATCTTTATCAAAAGATGATATAATCCCAGGTGAGGTTCTTAAACGTGGTGATAGAAGAAAACTATATATTACAAAAGTTGAAAAAACAACTAAAGGACCAAAAGTTAGCGCAAGTAGAACATGTAAAGAATTTGTAATAAAATTATTTGAACTTAACATCCCAGAAATTAAAGATGGTTCAATCGAATTGATGGGAATATCTCGTATACCAGGTAGTCGCTCTAAAGTTGGAGTAATGGCCATTAAACCAAATCTTGATGCTCGTGGATCGTGTATTGGTGCTGGAGGATTAAGAATTAAAGCAATAACAGATGAATTAAATCAAGAAAAGATAGATGTCTTCTTATGGAAAACTGATCCAGTTGATTTAATTGCTCAGTCATTATTACCAGCAAGAAGTTTAAGTGTTGTAATCCAAAGTACAAAACCTAAACAAGCTCTTGTTATATGCACTGACGAACAATACTCACTAGCAATAGGTAAGGGTGGACAAAATGTTAGATTAGCATGTTTTGCTTGTTCATGGAAAATAGATGTTAAAAAGTTGTCTGATGCATTGAAAGAAGGTATTGACTTTACTTATAACGTTTACTAGGAGGTACATATGAATAAACCTAAAAAAATTCCCATGAGAAAGTGTGTTATTACAGGCGAAAGATTTCCCAAAAATGAACTAATTCGTATTGTAAGAACACCTGAAGGAAATGTAGTAATTGATTTAAAAGGTAAAGCAAACGGTCGAGGCGCTTATGTAAGCAAGAGTCTAGCAGTCGTTGATCTTGCTGAAAAGAAAAAGGCTTTGGACAGAGAACTTGAAACAACTATTGGAAAAGACATTTACGAAGAACTTAGGAAGATAATTGGTGAATCTATTGAATAAAGACAAAATAATTCAAATGTTAGGACTAGCAACTAGAGCCCGAAAAGTGACTCTTGGAACTGATGCCTTCCTAATAGGTATTAGTAAGATTAAGTTAGTATTCATATCATCTGATGCTTCCGAAAATACAAAAGAAAAAGTAAAGAATAAATGTGAATATTATAAAATTAAATATACTGAATCTTTATCAACAACTGAATTATTTAAAGCAACAGGAAAACAGAACTTAATGGTATTAGGTATCTGTGACAATGGATTTGCCAAAAGCATAAACAATCTTTTAAAGGAGGATGTTAAGAATGAAAGTAAGTGAAATCCTAGAAATATTAACAGAAAATGGTGTTCAATGCAGTAAAGAAAATTTATTTGACGAACTAGATAATATTGGTTATGAAAATGTAAGTTTAGATACTGATATTGATATAAATGATGTAAAGAAACTAAGTAAAAGATATAAAACTGATATAAAACCTAAAAAGGTAAAAAAAGAGCCTAAGAAAGTTGAACCAAAGAAAACTGAAGTTAAAAAAGTTGAAGAAAAGAAAACTGAAGTTAAAAAGGTTGAACCTAAAAAAGAAAAACCTGCTTCTAATTCACAAAAACCTGTGAAAAAAGAGAGTGCTAAGAAGCCTACTTCTAAAGAAACAGAAAAGAAACCTGCAAAGAAAGAAACAGTTAAAGAAGTAAAGAAGACTGAAGAAAAGAAAGCAGTAGAAACTTTTGAACCTAAAAAGGAAACAGTTAAAGTAGAAGAAAAACCAAAAGAAACAAAAAAGAATAATGAAAATGTTGAATTAACAAGATTTTATGATGACAAATATGATGTATATGAAAAGAATGAAAAACAATATACAAGAATTAAGAATGTTAAAAAAACTAAAAAGATAGCTGAAAGTCGTCAAAGTAATACTACGCAAAAGAAAAATGCAGAAACAGTAATTTATTATGAAGATGGTATGACTGCAGGAAAGCTTGCGGAAATGTTAGGTGTTTCTAATGGTGAAATCGTTAAGAAGTTAGTTGGTCTTGGATATATGATTTCAATAACACAACCAATTGATCGTGATGTTGTTGAAATATTAGCAGATGATTATGGTTATACAGTGAAAGACAAAGTAGTATATGATATAACAAAGTTTGAAGACATTGTTATAGATGATGATGAAGAAAATCTTGTTCCTCGTCCTCCAATTGTTACAATTATGGGACACGTTGACCATGGTAAAACTACTTTACTTGATACTATAAGAAGTTCAAGAATAACTAGCAGTGAAGCTGGTGGAATTACTCAAAGAATAGGTGCATATCAAGTTGAAGTGCACGGAAAGAAAATTACATTTATCGATACTCCAGGACATGCTGCCTTTACAGAAATGCGTGCTAGAGGAGCTAACGTAACTGATATTGTAGTTTTAGTAGTGGCTGCTGATGATGGTGTAATGCCTCAAACAAAAGAAGCTATCGACCATGCTTTATCAGCTCATGTACCTCTAATTGTTGCTGTGAATAAAATAGATAAACATGGTGCAAATGCTGATCGTGTAAAAGAAGAACTAGCTGCTCTAAATATAATTCCATCGGAATGGGGCGGAAATAATGAGTTTGTAAATATTAGTGCTTTGAAAGGCACAGGTGTTGATGAATTATTAGAAACTATTCTAATGGTTGCTGAAATGGAAAATTATCGTGCAAATCCAAACAGATTAGGTTATGGCACAGTTATTGAAGCTCAATTAACAAAAGGACGTGGACCTGTTGCTACACTTCTAGTAAAGAATGGTACTATCAAAGTTGGAGATCCAATAGTAGTTGGAACAACATATGGTAAAATAAGAGCCATGCAAGATGAAACAAAAACAAATCTAAAATCTGCTGGACCTTCTAAAGCTGTAGAAATTACAGGACTAGAAAGTGTTCCTCAAGCAGGAGATCACTTTATGATTTTTGATGATGATAAAACTGCCAAACTAGTTAGTGAAGAAAGACAAAAACGTGTTAATGCTGCTCGTAATGCTACAAAAGGAGTTTCTCTTGCAACACTATTTGAAAATCTTGACAAAAATGAAAAAGAAATTAATCTAATTATTAAGGGCGATTTACAAGGTTCAGTTGAAGCTTTACAAGGCTCATTATTAAAACTTAATGTAGAAGGTGTAAAGATAAATATTGTTAGTACAGGAGTAGGTGCAATTAATGATAATGATATTACATTAGCAGTTGCTTCAAAATCAATCATCATTGGGTTTAATATCCGTCCAAATAGTACGATAACAAAACAAGCTACTGATCGTGGCGTTGAAATTAGATTATACAACATAATCTATAAACTACTAGAAGATATTGAAGCTGCTATGAAAGGTTTATTAGATCCTGTATTAGAAGAAAAAGTAATCGGCGAAGTTGAAGTTCGTAAGATCTTTAAAGTGTCAAAGATTGGAACAATTGCCGGAAGTTATGTAACAAATGGTGTTATAACTAGAAATAGTGAAGTTAGATTAATACGTGATGGAGTTGTTGTTTACACAGGAAAAGTAGGAACACTTAGACGTGGTCAAGATGATGTAAAAGAAGTTAAATTTGGATTTGAATGTGGAATAACAATTCAAAATTATAATGATATTAAAGAAGGCGACATAATTGAAGCTTTCATAATGGAAAAGGTGGAACAATAAATGGCATATAAAATTGCTAGATTAGAAAAAATAATCGAAAGAGAAATAGGTACTATTCTTTTGAATAGTAAAGATGAACGTTTACGCTTCGTCACTGTTACTAAAGTCTCTTTAACGAGTGATGCTTCAATTGCTACAGTTTATTATACTGTTTTAGGAAATAAAGAGCAAATAGAAGCAACAAAAGAAAATTTAGAAAATGCTGTTGGTTATATCCGAAGCAGTCTAGGTAAAGGGTTAGAAATTAGAAAAGTACCTGAACTTAGATTGAAATACGATGAATCAATGGAATATGGTGAAAGAATAGAATCAATACTAAAAGATATAAAGAAAAGTTAGGAGAAAAAGATGAATATCAAGGATAAACTTAAAGAACTTCCTAAACAACCTGGATGTTATCTTATGAAAAACAAAAATAATGAAGTTATTTATGTTGGTAAAGCTAAGAATTTATCTAACAGAGTTAAATCCTATTTTATGGGATCACATAATGCTAAGACAACACGCCTTGTAATGGATATAACTGACTTTGAGTTTATAATTACATCAACTGAAAAAGAAGCATTTATTTTAGAAATGAACTTAATAAAGAAATATCGTCCTAGGTATAATATTATGCTTATGGACGATAAGATGTATCCTTACATATTTATATCAAATGAAAAGAATCCTCGTATTACATATACAAGAGAATTAAATCATAAAGGAAAATATTTTGGACCATATCCTAATTCCAAAGCGGCAAAAGAGACAGTTGATATGCTTAATAAAATATATCCTTTAAGGAAATGTAAAAATATCCCCAAAAAGGAATGCTTGTATTATCATATTAACAACTGTTTAGGCCCATGTATAAATAAAATTGATGAAGAAAAATATCAAGTGATAATTAATAAGATACAATCACTATTAAATGGAAACATTAAAGAAGAAGTAAAAAAACTTAAACAAAAAATGTTAGAAGCAAGTGAAGCTTTAGAATATGAAAAAGCTATGGAATATCATAATTTAATTATGGATTTAGAAGCTATTGGTGAAAAGCAAAAAATGGAAACATCACTTATTAATTCTGATATTTTTAACTTTGCAGTAAAAGATGATTATATAAACATTCAGGTGTTTCAAGTAAGGAATACAAAAGTGATTGAAAGAAAAGCTTTCACATTCGATTTAATAGGTGAAAAAGAAGAAATGTTTATCGATTTTATTCATCAATTTTATCTTATAAATAATAATCCTCTGCCCAAAGAAATAATTATTCCTAATATCGAAACAAATGATTTTGATGAAAAACTAAAGAATTTATTAATTATTCCAAAGCAAGGAAAACGAAAAGAACTATTAGACTTAGTATTAGTGAATATTGAAAAAGAATTAGAAAATCTAATTCTTAAAAAACAAAGAGCATATGATATGACACTAGGTGCGGCAATTGAATTAGCTCAAACCCTTGGCGTTGAAAGTTGCTTAGATATAGAAGCTTTTGATAACTCTAACATTCAAGGAGTAAGTAGCGTAAGTGCAATGGTTAAGTATATTAATGGTGAAAAATCAACAAAAGACTATCGCAAGTATAAAGTTAAAACTGTGGAAGGAAGCGATGATTTCAATACCTTTATTGAAGTGCTTACACGTAGATATACAAGATTAAAACAGGAAAATAGTAAACTGCCAGATTTAATAATTATGGATGGTGGAAAAACACAAGTTCATGCTGCTAAAATAGTTTTAGAAAAACTAAATCTAAATATTAATGTTTTAGGTTTAGTCAAAGACGAAAATCACAGAACTGACGCTTTATTATTTAATGATAAGATTATTACTCTTGATAAAAAAAGTTCGCTATTTAAATTTTTAACTGCCATACAAGATGAAGTGCATAGGTATGCAATAAGTTTTCATCATAACACACATGCTAAGAAAATGATAAGTTCGAAGTTAGATGATATTAAAGGCATTGGTAAAGTAAAAAAGAATCAAATACTATCGCTATTAGGTGAAGTTGATTTTGAAAATAAGTTAAGAAAAATAAACCTAAATGACGAACAAATTGACCAAATATTAAAAATCTATAACCTTAAATAAAAAATGTGCATATTATATTATAGATAATGAGGTGATAATATGTACATGGATAAATTCCTAACCCCACGAGAAAAAGAAATATTTGATATGCTTGTCAAAGGGAAAGACACTAAAGAAATAGCATTAAGCCTTGTGATAAGTGAAAAAACAGTGAGAAATCATATTTCAAATGTAATTCAAAAACTTGGAGTAAAAGGAAGAAGCCAAGCAATTTTAGAGTTAATTAAAATTGGTGAAATATCAATATAAACGCTAAAAAAGCGTAGAAAGAAAAATATTATGAAGATACATGGAAAAGTTATTGAAACTATCCCAAAGGAAAGAATAGTTATTCTTGAATGTGGAAAAGAACATATGTATTTATACTTCCAAAGAAAAGATTTTCGTGAGTTTGGACCTTATTTCTTCGATAAACCATATTTGTTTTTAGAAGTTAGTGATAATAAAAAAATATGCAAAAACTTTGCTGTTCATGAAGTTTTACAATTTAATAGGGTTGTGGAGCCATCATATTATAATAAAGCGAAAAGAAGAAAAATATACTTTGATATGGATACAATAAAAAAAGGTGTTCGCGAACTAATCAATAAACCACATAATAAAATGTTTATTGATTTAGAGTTTACAATGCCTGCCTATTTTCAAACAATGCCACATGTACAAGAGATTTTACAATATGGGATTATTATTGAAGACAAAAATGGGAATGTTGTATTTGAAAAAAGCTCTTTAGTTAAACCATCTAGACCTTACTTATTAAATTCACGCACATTAACATTTTTATCACGTAAGAGAAGCGATTTTGATAAAGCATGTACTTATAAAGAATTTTATGATATGCTTAAAATGTGTATGCGAGAATATAAGCCTAAGGTATATGCTTGGGGAAGAAGTGATATAAATACGATTGAACAATCATTTACAATAAATAAAGTTAAGCCTTTAGATATAAGAAAACATCATATTAATTTAATGCAAGTGATAAAAAATTATTATAATCTAAAAGATGAAATGGGTTTGTTCCAAACATATGAAGAAATGAGTAATAAAACAATGGAACCCCAACAACACGATGCTTTTGAGGATGCTTACCTAACAAGAGAAGTATTTAAAATGTTTAAAGAAACAATAAATAAAAGTGAATAGAAATATCAAACAGTTAGTTGTTTGATATTTTTTTGTATAAAAAAACTAGAGCTTAAAACTCTAGTTTTTGAAAAATATCAATTTGAAAATCAATTGTAACATTGAGAAAATCAACAGTGTTTATTTTCTCTAAATCTTCCTTTTTTGTTTTATAAAAATAAGGAGTCATTGCAATTAAGTTTTTAATATCACAATTATTCATTTCAACTTTATATGTAAGATGTAAAGAATCAATGTGTGCAAATGATTTTATATCTAACTCAACTTTTTCATTTAAATATGGATTTTGATACAATTTCTCTTTGATTTCGAATAAATGATTAGTATTTGGTGATACAACTATTAAATATCCATTTGCATTAAGGACATTTGCCATAGATTCTTCAAATAAGGGCGCAAATATGACGTATGCTGCGTCAAAATAGTTTTTTTGAATAGGAATAAACTTTGAAGATGAAACGATATACGACGAAATATTGTCTTTCTTCGAAGCAAGCTTAATGGCATTTTTAGAAATATCTATACCAGTAATTTCAAAATCATGAGAAAGCATTTGTGAGTAGTAGCCAACTCCGCATCCGCAATCAAGAACTTTCCTAGCGTTTACTTTAATTAATAAATCTTTAATTAAATTAGATAAAGGGTCGTAAAACCCTTTATTTAAAAATTCTCTTCGTGCGTGAACTGAATCATCTAGATCACCACAATTTGTTTTTGATAGAAGTAAATTAATATATCCCTCTTTAGAAATATCATAAGAATGATTATTTACACATTTATATGTTTTGTTAGTATAAATTAAATTACTATGACATTTCGGGCAAATCATATTATTCTTTAACATTGCATGTATATAACCTGAATTAGAGGTCTTCTTTCTGTTTTGGAAACGATAAAGGAAGCAAGTTCAGAAACGATTGTAGAGGTAATATAAGATGGCAAAATAGCAGGATCATTCATTACTTCATTATATAATTGTTCACCTTTAGTCTTTATCGATTTCATTAGTGAGTTAGAATTCTTAGCATATATAAATCCACGAGAGATGATATTAGGAGTTTGAATTAATTCACGTTTTTTATTTACAGAATAAATGATAGCTACTAATCCATCATCACCCATTTGTTTACGTTCACGGATAACGTTACTTTCGATTTCAATCAAATCATCATCAATATATACATTGCCAGATTGAACACTATAAAGTGAGAATACTTTTGAATCAGTAAAAGTCAAAACTTTTCCATTTTCAAGAATAAAACAATTTGCTGGGCTCACACCAGTTGCAATTGCAAGTTCTGTATGTTTCTTTTGCATTGAATACTCACCATGAATAGGCATAAAATATTTAGGTTTAAGCAAAGATAGCATAATTTGCAATTCTGTTTCTCCGGCATGTCCTGATGTATGAGTATCAGTTAGAGGAGAGTTAACAATTACATTAGCACCAGATTTATATAGTTTATTTATGGTGCGGTTAATACTTTCCTGGTTACCTGGTATTGCCGAAGAAGAAAAGATAATAGTATCACCTTTTTGAATTTTGATTTGACGATGAGTTCCATTAGCAATTCTTGAAAGAGCGGCTAAAGGTTCACCTTGAGAACCAGTTGTTATAATTGTAATTTTATTATTTGGAATTTTTGATAAATCAGTTGAGTTAATAAATATTGAATCAGGGCATTTTATATAGCCATTCTTAAGAGCAACTTTTATCGTTTTTTCCATGCTTCTTCCGTAAACAATAACCTTTCTTCCACAAGCTATGCTTGCTTCAATAATTTGTTGTACACGGTATACGTTAGAAGCAAATGTTGAAATAAGTATTCTTCCTTTTATGTTAGTAAAAATTGATTTAATACTTTCTCCAATTTTTCTTTCAGATACTGAAAATTTATCAACTAAGGCATTTGTACTATCAGAAAGAAGACATAATACTCCTTTGTCTCCGAGCTCAGTTATTTTTGAATATTCAGTATGATACCCTAAAGGTGTAAAGTCAAACTTAAAATCACCTGTGTGAACTATATAACCAAGCCTAGTTTTAATAGCTATTCCAAAAGAATCAGGAATGCTATGGTTAGTTCTAAAAAAAGTGACTGTAAAGTTCTTGAAATTAAATTCAGATGAACTAGTGAACTCTTGTAAATTACATGTTAAGTTATAAAATTCAGAAATCTTATTCTTAATTAAATCAATAGCAAGACCAGAAGCATAGATTACAGGAATAGATACTTTTCTTAATAAATGAGGTATTCCACCAATGTGATCTTCATGACCATGAGTAATAAAAAGAGCTTTGATTTTCTCGTTGTTTTTGATTAAGTACGTATAATCAGGGATAATATACTGAACTCCATAATTAGAATCAGCAAACATAATTCCAGAATCAATTAAAATAATCTCATCCTCTGATTCGATAACATACATGTTTTTTCCAACTTCACCAAGTCCACCCAAAGCAAAAACTTTAATGTTATCATCAGAAAAGTGATCGATAACGGGAGTGAGATTTCGTTGTAGTGGTTTCATTTTCCATCCTTTCATATATATTATTGTTATTAATATTAATATTATAATATAAATATAAAAAAAAGAAAAGTAAAAAACGTTATTTTTTTAAAAAAATTAAAAGGAGTGAAATTACACTCCTTGTAATAATTAGTTTTCCTCAAATTTGATTGGTTTAGAATTTTCAGGAACGAAGAAAGGATTTTCTTTATTTATGTGATCATAAAAGAGAATACCATTTAAATGATCATATTCGTGTTGGAAAACAACAGCTAAATATCCACTAAAGGAAATAGTTTTCAAAACAAATTCATTTTTTTCAAAATCATACATTAAAGATTTAACTTTAACTCTTTTATGTCTATGAATATATCCTTTGTGAATGTCTTCAACTGATAAACATCCTTCGCCAGATTCTAAATATGTTAACTCAACCGAATAAGAGATAATTTTAGGATTAACAAATGCGTAGTGATGGAAGTTACCTTTTTCATCATAAGCCATTATACAAAGCATTTTTTTGTTAATACCTATTTGTGGGGCAGCGATACCAACACCAGGTCTTATATCATACTTTTTACATAGTTTTTCGTCGTAACTATTTGCTAAGTAGTCGTCCATATCCTCTAAATGTTTTAAATCTTCATTAGAGAAGGGGATAGTTACATCAACGCATTTTTCTCGTAAAACATTAGCTCCATCCTTAACAATATCTTTGTAAGTTAGCATATTAATCACCTCTATCAAATATTATAAACTATAGTGAACCAAAAATCAAGAATTTGTTAGTTCCAACCATTAAATGCTGCTGCACCTATAATAACTAAAAGAATGAATAATACTAAAATTAATGCGTAACCAGCACCATTTCCGTTACCACAGCAAGGTTGATAAGTACCATAATTTCCATAGCCTCCGAACATTTTTATTCACCTCCTATTATATCATATGAAAAGGAATTCAAATTGTCTAGACATTTGAAACTATTTCTTAAATAATTCTAGAAATATAATTAGTTATATGGTATAATACTTTGTGCTAATATTCTTTAAAAGGAGTACATTTATGGATTCAAATTATGTTATTGATTATGATTTATTTACAACACTTGAAATTATCAAGATTATCGAATTTTTTAAGTTAATAGAACAAACGAGAACAAAAGTAATAAAATCAGAAATATTACTTTCTAAATACAGAGAATATCAAAATATTATTAATAATAAATCTTTGGAAAAGAAATATGACAAAATGCTTTTTGAAAAAAGCAAAGTTTCAATTTACCAAGTAATGAAACCAATTATAAACAAATAATTATTTATCATCGTCAAGAATTGAATAATCAGAAGTATCACGGATTCGCAAATAATTTTCTAATCTAATGATTCTCTTTGCTAAGTTATTAATCCTACGACGATTTTCTTTTATCTCATATAATAATCGGTTTTCCTCAAAATTATTATACATATTATTTGGAGTAAAACTATTAGGATATTGATTTGTAAAATCAGGATTTGAAAATCTTAGATCATTAAACATATCATTTGTTTTATTCTTTCTATTGAAAAACATTATAATTCCTCCTCCCTATATATTATGAAAAAACAAGACAAAGGTGAATATATGCGCTTAGATAAATATATTTCTATATCTCTTAATCTTACAAGAAGTGAATCAAAAAAAATAATAACAAGTAAAAAAATAAAAGTTAATCAAAAGGTAATTACCAAAAGTGAATATAATGTGGAAGAAAATGATATTGTCACATATAATGATAAGGAAATAATATATGAAGAAAATATTTATCTTATGATGAATAAACCTGCTGGTTATGTTTGTAGTCACTATGATAATCGTAATAAAACTATTTTTGATCTAATAAGTGATTATAATAGAAATAGGCTTTCAATAGTTGGAAGATTAGACATTGATACAGAAGGATTACTGCTTATTACTTCAGATGGGAAGCTTTTGCATGAGTTAACAAGTCCTAAAAAAGATAAAGAAAAGAAGTATTACGTAGAATGTGAAAAAGATTTTACATTAGAAGATATTGTAAAGTTTAAAGAAGGAATAGTTATTCTTCTTGAAGACGGTGAAGAATACAAGTGTAAAGAAGCAAATCTGGAAATAATAGATGGGAATAAAGCATATATAACAATTAAAGAAGGTAAGTTTCATCAAATCAAGAAAATGTGTGAAAGAATAAATAATAAAGTGACATATTTAGAAAGAATTTCAATTGATTCATTGACTTTAGATAATTCTCTTAATAAAGGATCATATCGACATCTAACAGAAAATGAAGTGAAAAGCCTAAAAAAGTAGTAACACTTTTTAGGCTTTTTAATATTATATAGTAGGAGTGATTGAAAGTGGCATCAAGGATGAGTGAGTTTCGTGAGTTCGTAAGCCTTCATCCATTACTTAGGGATGAAGTGAAAAAAGGAAGTCGTACATGGCAAAATATATACGAAGAATGGGTTTTGTATGGGGATGGAGATAATCTATGGCAAAAGTACAAAGAAAAAGCAAAAGAAGAAACAAAGTCACAAACAATAGGAGATATGCTTAATATGGATAAAGTTAAAAACGTTATAGGCTATGTTAAGAAAATAAATCCTGATCAAATAAATAGAACATTAAATAATGTCCAAAAAGTTATTCAAATTGTTCAAACAGTGGGTGGAACAAAGGGAGTAACAGTAAACCCCTCTAACGTCTTTTCGGATTGGTGGGATTAGATGGATCAAGAAATATTAAAAAAAATTTATAATACAAAAGAATATTTAGAGTATTTAAGATATCATCCTAAATGGTATTATTATTTAGATGAAAATCCCTTAAACTTTAGATCATTTGAAAATGTTGTTAAGAAAGAATATAAAATTACATCTTATGACAAACTAGAAAAAATGAAGTCAAAAATTAATTTCTTTACATCAATGATTAATTATTTAAATAAGTAGAGGTATAAAATGAAAGTTTTAGTAATAAATAATTTATGTTTAAAAGGTACAAAAAAACATTTTAAATATATAATAAAGAAGTTAAGGAAGATCTATCACAATTTAATAGTGGTAGATTTTATTTCGTTTAATAATATAAATCTAAGCAAAATAAAAATATTAATAATAGCAGGAGGAGATGGAAGTATAAATAGAATAGTGAATGAAACAAATAAATATAATATTATATATGGCATTATTCCATTAGGCACAGCTAATGACTTTTCTCATTCTTTGGGAATATATTCGATAGAGCAAGCGATAAGCAAAATCAGAAAAGGGAGTGTATCATACATTCCTATAAATAAAGTTAATAGTGATTATTTTATGTATGCATTAAGTTATGGATGTCTAAATAAATATTTATATATAAGTAAAAGTAAAAAATATTTTATGAAGTTTGCTTATGTTTTAAGCCTTGTAAAAATAATAAAATTAGATAAAGAAACTATTGAAATTAATACCAGGAAAGGTGTAAAGATAGTAAAAGCAAAGTGTGTGGTAATAACTAATTCAAAGTATTTAGGAGGTTTTAAAATTAATCTTCTCACACCACGAAAATATTATATATTTGTAATTAAAGAGTTATATGACCTGTTTAGGCTATTTACAAATAGTAGGAAATATTTATTTGAAATAAGTGATAATGAAAGCGTCTATTTAAGAGGTGGGAGTAGAGACGTGTGTCTAGATGGAGAAAAGTATTTTAATCAAAATTTAGAGATAAATTTTAGTAAAAAATGGTTAAAAATGATTATATAAAAAGAAAAAGAAAAATAGTTATTGAAAGAAAAAATAAAAGATGGTATAATATAGCCATGAATGCGTTTACAAAAATGCATTTAAAGACTTACTTAGAAGTAGAAAGGATAAAGTATGAACAAAAGATTTAGTATTACAAAACTTATGTTAGTATTGACTTTCCTATTCACTCTATTAGTTACAGTGGGTTGTAAACAAAATCCTGCTTTAAGTTTTGAAAAAGATACAATCGAAACTGAAGTTGGCGAAATTTTCAAACTTGCTCCTCAAGTAACTAATTTAAGTGGTGAGGATTTGGTGGAATATACTTTCGATCAAGAAGGTATAGTAAGCTTAGAAAAAACTAATACATTCCGTGCTTTAAAAGAAGGAACTGTAAAAATTACTGCAACATTAAAAGATCATAAAGATATATTTTTCACAATCACTGTAAAAGTTAGTGAAAGAAAAGCTGACGAAATAGATTTATCTGGTCTTACTAGAGTTGCTGTAGGCAAAACTACTCAACTTAATGCACAAATTTTACCTTCATCAACAGCTAATAAAGAAGTAAAATGGTCTTCTGAGAAAGAAGAAATCGCAACAGTAGACGAAAACGGATTAGTTACTGGTGTCAAAGTTGGTGAAACTACAATCAAATGTGAATCAGTAGGCAACCCAAGTGTTAATAAAACTATCATTATCACAGTTTTTGCAGAAGTAACTGAAATTAAAGTTACAGGCGAAAAAGAAATGAAAGTTGGCGAAGAACAAACATTAACAACTGAAGTGCTTCCTGAAAATGCAGAAAATAAAGCTATTTCATTTGCTTCAAGCGATGCAGAAATTGCAACAGTAAGCAAAGCAGGTGTTGTAAAAGCATTAAAAGCTGGTACTGTTACAATTACAGTTAAAGCTAAAGATGCTGGTGAAGCAAGCACAACTTTTGAAATCAAAGTTTCTGACAATGCTCCAAAACCAGAAAGAATTGAAGTTAAATATGAAAAAGATATGACAGTTGGCGATTCTCAAAAACTAGGAATCACTGTTACACCAGAAGGCGCTAGCCAAGAAGTTACTTTTGAATCTAGTGATGCTGAAATTGCTACAATCGATGAAAAAGGTGAAATTACAGCTATCGCTGAAGGAACTGTTAGAATTACTGTTAAATCTAAAGAATTAGATACAGTTCTTACTACAATTGAAATTACTATTACTGAATATGTAGAAAAAATTGAATCATTATTCATTAGTGCTGATGGAACATATTATGCAGGCTCATCTTATGATGTTGATTATATAGTAGAACCTGAAACTGCTACTGCATTTATATTCAAAACAAGTGATGAAAAAATCGCAACAATTGATGAATTCGGAAGATTTAAATGCTTAACTAGTGGAAAAGTTAAATTAAGCATTGAAAGTACTGATGGAACAAACTTAAAAGAAGAAGTAGAAATTCAAATAATTGACAGAGTAAATGAAATCAAAGTTACTGGTAAAAACAGAATGGAAGTTAAGACTGAGCAAGCATTATATGTAGAATTACTTCCTCGTACATCTCAAGCATACCCACTTTATGAAAGCTCAGATGAAAACATTTTAACTGTAACTAGTCAAGGTAGAGTTACAGCTGTTAACATTGGTACTGCTAAGATAATCGTTAAATCAAGTGACGGATCAGAAGTAACTAAAGAATTTGAAATCGAAGTTACTGAACCTTTAGTTGATGCTAAATATGCTTTAGTTGATCCAAAAGTTGCTTCAATGGAAAAAGCTAGTAAATATGAATATGCTGGAATTGAATTCATAGTTGGATACACAGCATTCTCAACATTAGAAGAAGCATTCAAAGTTGCTACTGAAAGAGTTTATATCGCTAGTGGAACTTATGAAGAAACTATAACTATTTCAAAATCTGGATTAACAATTTATGGACCAAATGCTGGTATTAACCCTAACAAACAAAGCAGGGGTGAAGAAGCAGTTATTAAAGGTCAAATTACTATTGCTGCTGGAACATCTAACGTTGTTATAAACGGCTTAGCATTTACTGAAGGCAGTAAAGTAAGAGTTGAACAAAGCACAGATAACATCGAATTATCATATAATAACATTTATGATACAAACGATGGAGGTGCATGGGTTGAAGGTAGAACACAAGTTGAAGCTGTATTTGATTTATGGTCACCACTTAATGATGGAACAGAAAGTTCTAATTTAAAAGTTATTAACAATAGATTTAATAACATTAAGAAAACTGGTGTTTTATTCGCAAGAAATAACAATGTAACAGTTACTGGTAACGAATTTATTAACTTCACAAACGATGCTATTCGTGCTGAAGGTGGATACAATTATGGAACATGGCTATTTGATGGCAATACATTCAAAAATGATCAACTTCAAGCAATGAATGGAATTTATTTCCAATCTGTAAGTGGTATCTTAGAAGGAGCTTACCAACAAATCGTTATTACAAACAATAAATTTGAAAACATTGGTACAGAAGGAGCTGAAAGTTCTTATAACTGTGCAATTTCAATTAGAACATATCAAGAAAAAGGTTTAGGAATTAATATTCTTTATAACACATTCAAAAATTGCGTTAACTATATGAACTTAAGAAACAACGGCGCAAACGCTGAAACATTTGAAGCTCATATTAATTACAATAAATTTGTAGGTGTTCCTAGTGGTGTTTACCATAGAAATTGTAGACCTGGCTCAGGCGATTCAGAAGCATCAAATCCATTCTTAGCTAATATGGATAACAACTATTTCGAAGACTTAGAAGGAAATCCAATTGTTGATTTAACTCCATATAAAGATAAGTTTGTTGATTTAGCATCATACAAAGATAATTATGCTACAAAAGCTGAATATGAAGCTAAACTTAAAGAAGTATTAAACATTGCATTTAGTATTGTTGTTAATTCTGAATGGGCTGGACTTGAAAAAGATACAGTTGTTGAAGCATTAGGATTCCACTGGATAATTGGTACAAATGCTTTTGCTACAATTAGTGATGCAATCGGTACATTAGATTCTGCTACAACAATCAAAGTTTTACCTGGCACATATGAAGATGAACTTAACATTACAATTAATGGAATCATCTTACTTGGTAACAATGAAGGCGTTAATGCAAGAGATTACCAAAGAGATACTGAATCTGTAATCAATGCTGCAATAAAAGTTGCTGCAGAAGGTAGCGGATTTACTCTAGATGGATTTGAATTACAAAGTAGTGGTCAAGTTCTATTAACAGGAAGTTGCGAAAATGTAACAGTTCAATACAATGTTGCTAACGGAACTAAAGGTGATGGATTAATCCGTGTTGAAGGAACAGATTCAGTTCCTGTAAATACTAAATTTATTGGTAACTATTCTGCAAAATATACTGCTGCACGTGTTATTCATATGGTTAGAGGCTTAGGCTTAGAAGCAATTGATAACTATTTCAATGCAGCTCCTTCTACATATGATTTCTTGAATTCATCTGGTGGATACATTGGTGGAAAAGTTATTATTAAAGATAATACATTCATTTCTTCTGTTCAAAGTTTCCTTTATGTAAATCAAATTAAATCAATTGATGCTTTAATCGAAGGAAATATTGTTGAAAATGTTGGACAAACAATCGTTGACTTTAGAACTATGACTGAAGAAAATGGAACTGCAAAATTTGTCATTCGCAACAATACATTCAAAAATTCAGGATGCGAATGGTGCCCAATTCGTATTAGAACAGCTGGATATACTGATGGATGCTCTATCGAAATCACAGTAAATGATAATAAGTTCATTGAATCTGGAACTAAAGACGATGCAACTGGTGGATATTATTTCATTGAAAATCCTTCATTTAGTTCACAAAAAGATCCATTCAAGACAATTTATGAAGTAGGCAAAAACTACTATGAAATGAATGGCAAAACAATCACTGAATTAACTAATGATAACTTCTCTGGTGCTGCAAAATCATTTGAAGCTCCATATGCAAGTATAGATGAAATGCCTGAATATAAAAAAGGTGAATAGTAAATAAAATAAATAACCTGCTAAATTAAGAGCCCCTTAATTCAGCGGGTTTTTATTATTAAAAACACATGTTAAGTAAAAATACTTGACAAGTAAAAATATTTGTAGTATAATATATGAGTAAAAATTATTTGAGGAGGAATTCTTATGGTAAGAATTAGATTACAAAGATCTGGAGCTAAAAAACGTCCTTACTATCGCATTGTTGCCGCTGAAGGTTCATTTGCAGTTGATGGTCGTTTTATTGAAGTTATTGGTTATTATCATCCAATCGAAAAAACTGATGTTTTAAAAGTTGATGAAGAAAAAGCTATTAAATGGCTTATGAATGGCGCACAACCAACTGATACAGTTAAATCTTTATTCAAAGAATTAGGTATTAACCAAAAATTCTTAGAAGCAAAAAAAGCAGCAAAAGCAACTAAATAATAGGTGAACTAATGAATATTGATTACGAAAAATTCCTTTGCGATTTGGTTAAACCTTTGGTATGCTATCCTGAGGAAGTCGTTGTGAAAATTTTTGCTGAAGAAGATGACAATATTGTTGTTCAAATCATGGTAAATGAAGAAGACAAAGGTCGTATCATTGGTAAAAATGGCCGCATCATTAGTGCTATCAAGACAATTGCCTATGCCGCTGCTTCAAAAAACGGCAAGAGAATTGATGTCACTGTCGATTCATTTTAAAATAATTTCCATAAGTATACCTTATGGATTTTTTTATTAGAAAGTAAAGTACTTTAAATTTTTAATAAAATATGATATAATAAAATCAAATGAGGTGACTTTTATGGAGATAAATGAAAAAGTAGTTAATACTTTTAAAGCTTTTGGGGATGAAACTAGATTAAAAATTATTAATTTAATTATGAATGAACCCCTTAGCGTTAGTGCAATTTCTGAAAAAATTAACGCAAGTCAATCAGCTGTTTCACATCAACTTCATATCCTTAAATTAAATGGAATTTGTAAAAAAGAACGTAAAGGAAAAGAAATATACTATAGTTTAGATGATGAACATATAAAACTAATTATGAAAACTATGTATGAACACGTGAACCATTATGAGTAATGAACGAGTTGAATTAATTCTTAATAATGTTACTTTTGGTGTTCTAAACAGAATAAATGCTTCATTGAGTAATTATTTAAAAATTGATGATTACGTATACAAAAAGAATACCCATTCAATAATAATCAATAATATTGAAGTATTAGAAGAAGCTAAGAAGATAATAAATAGTGTTGATGAAAAAATTGTTATAACTGAAAAAGTATTAAAGAATATCTATCGATACATTTTCTATTTAGAAAATCTAGACTGTGCTAACTGTGGTGCCAAAGTTGAAAGATTATGTACTAAAAATATTATAGCCGATAAAGTAGTTGTTGACTTTCCAACGTTAAAGATTATCATTGAAACAACAAAAGATTATGATGAAAAAGAACTTCAACTTTTAATTCAAGAATGTGCTGAAATGGTAGATCCTCGTATTGAAGTTAAAAAATCTTTAAATAAAAAAGTTACTGAAGAATTTAAAATAGATCCCAAAAAGAAAAAAGTGTTTATTATAGGTTTAGTAATCTTTTTAGTTTTCTTTATCGCCAAAACAATAATAAAATATGTTTTTAATATTGATGAGTTATGGGTTGTGATAATGATATATATAGGGTATCTGCCAGCATATTTTCTTTTATCTAAAGAAATATTATTAGGAGCATTAAAAAACCTCAAAAATGCAAGATTTTTTGATGAAATGTTTTTAATGACTCTAGCCACTATAATGGCACTTGTTGTTCAGTACTACGATGAAGCTATTTTTATAATTATCTTCTATAGAATAGGTGAACTTTGTCAACAATATGCTATAAATTATTCACGAAAATCTATTGCTGAGTTAACAAAAATAAAGGTTGAAAAAGCTATGGTGGAGATTAATGGCCAAAAAGTTGAAATGGATGCTGAAGGAATAGTTGTTGGTGACATCTTATATATTAATTCAGGAGAAAGAATAGCTTTAGATGGTGTTGTTGAAGAAGGAACTGCTTTGCTTGATAATAAAGCACTAACAGGTGAGTCAATTCCTGTAGAAGTAAAAGCAGGAACTGAGGTCGTATCTGGGGCTATATGCTTAGATGGAACAATTAAAGTTAAAGTTACGAAAACATACGAAAACTCGATGGTAGCGAAAATTTTGGGTGTTGTTGAGAACGCTAGCTTATCAAAGTCAAAGTCAGAAACATTGATATCAAAGTTTGCGAAATATTATACTCCATTTATTGTTATGCTAGCTTTTATCATTGCTATTTTCTTACCATTAATAAATAATAGTGTTTATCCACTTAGTTGGGCTGGATATAAACAATCAATTAGAATTGCTATGATTTTTCTAGTTGTCTCATGTCCATGCGCCTTAGTTTTGTCAATTCCACTTTCATTCTTTGGAGGAATTGGAAGTGCTAGCAAGAATGGAATTTTGATTAAAGGAAGTAACTATTTAGAAGCATTGAATGATGTTGATACTGTTATATTTGATAAAACAGGTACATTAACAAAAGGTAACTTTGCCTTAAAAGAGGTAAAATCAGTATCTAATTATACTGATGAAGAAGTACTAATGTATGCGGCATATGCTGAAAGTACATCCAATCATGTAATTGCTCAAAGTATCATTAATAGCTATGCGAAAAAAATAGATTTATCAAACATATCTCCTCTTAATATAAATGATAAAAGGGGAATAGCTGTAAGCGTTAATGGCAAAATTGTTAAAATTGGGCGTAAGATGTTTATGGAAGGCCAAAAAATAAAGGTAACAAATGAACATGAAACATCTAATGCACTTTTTGTTGCTATTGATGATGTGCTTGCTGGATACATTAGAATCGAAGATGAGATACGTGAAGATTCTATTAGCGTAATAAAGAAATTAAAGAAATTAGGTATCAAAAAAACAATAATGATTACTGGTGATTCCGAAAAGGTCGCTCAAGATGTAAGCCAAAAAATAGGATTGGATGCCTATTATGCTGATATCACTCCTATTGAAAAAGTGAATATTTTGAATAAATTAAAGCAAGAAAACCGAGATAAGAAAATTGCTTATATTGGTGATGGCATAAATGATGCTCCTGTAATTAGCTCAGCAGATATTGGAATTGCTCTAGGAGGATTTGGAAGTGAAGCAACAGCACAAATTGCTGATGTTGTTTTAATTGAAAATGATATTAAAAAACTACCTAAAGCTTTTATGATTGCCAAAAAAACAAGAATAATTGTTATTGAAAATATAGTAATTGCTTTATTTGTAAAGATATTATTTTTAAGTCTAGCAATGCTTAATATAATTAACAATATCTTAATTTATGCTGCAATATTTGCTGATGTTGGAGTTTCGCTAATTGCCATAATTAATTCCTTAAGAATATTAAAATACGGAGAAAATAAATGAGACTATTAGAATGTGCGAAAGTATTAACTACACATGGAATAAAAGGTGAAGTTAAAATTAAAATTATAACTGATGATTTGAATAGATTCAATAAAGGAACCATACTTTATGCTGGTGAAGAAAAAGAAGTTATCACAATCAATTCATTTAGAATGTTTAAAGGAATGGGTTTAATAACATTCAATAACATAACAAACATAAATGATGTGTTAAAATATGTTGGGAAAAGCATCTATGTTGATACAGATATGTATGATGACGATAGTATTTACTATGATGATTTAATTGGATGTAATGTTTTCGATAAAGGAAAACTTATTGGAATTTGTGAAGATGTTATGGAAGTTCCTCAAGGCGAAATACTTGTGATTAAACTTGAAAATGGTAAACAAGGATTTGTTCCTTTCGTTGATGAATTTGTAAAAGAAATTGACATAGATAACAAACAAATAATTATAGAATCTATAGAAGGTTTGTTATGAAAATAACTATTTTAACATTATTCAAAGAAGAATTTTATGGAATTATCAATTCATCTATTATAAAAAGAGCAATTGAAAACAAAGTTTGTGAAATAAATATTATTGATTATCGAGAGTTTTCAAAAAAAAGAAATAAAAGAGTTGATGATTATTCTTATGGTGGCGGAGCAGGAATGATAATTGAAGCACAACCAATTGTTGATGCATTAAAATCGATTCCTAATTTTGAGACAATAAAGAAAATAATAACGTCACCAATTGGGAAAACTTATAATCAAAAAAAAGCAATAGAATTGTCTAAAGAAAAGGAACTAATCATAGTTTGTGGTCATTACGAAGGAATAGATCATCGTATTATGGATTATGTTGATGAAGCAATAAGTATTGGTGATTATATATTGACAGGTGGAGAAATTGCTGCTATGGCAATTATTGATAGTATAATTCGTTTACTTCCAGAGGCTTTAGGTAATGAAGAATCTAAAGTTGATGAAAGCTTTGAAAATAATTTGCTTGAATATCCGCAGTATACAAGGCCTGAAGTCTATGACGGAAAAAAAGTTCCTAATGTCTTAATATCAGGCAATCATGAAAACATTAGAAAATGGCGTAGATTTATGGCGTTAAAGACAACTTATGAAAATCGTCCAGATTTAATAGATAAAGCAAAGTTATCTAGTGAAGATGAAGGATTTTTAGTAATGATAAAAGAAGGAAAAGATATTAATTTTAACTAAGTTTATTAGTCTATCTAATAAACTTTTTTAGAAAAATAAGGAAATTATTATTTAAAAATCAATATAAATAATTAAAGAATACTTGAAAATCACTTATAAAAGTGCTATAATATGTACGTAGCATAATAATATGCTAGTAGTATTCTTATGAAAGGAAAAGGATAGAATGAAGACTACTTTAAAAAAATTAATGTTGGTATTAACATTTATTTTAACTGTGACTTTGTTTGTTGGATGTAAAACTCCAGAACTCAAATTTGAACAAAGTTCTTACGAATTAAAAGTTGGTGAAGAACTAGTTTTAAGTCCTGTACTAACAAACACTAAAAGTCTTGTAGAATATACTTTCGATAAAGAAGGTATCGTTGAAATTACTGATAATAAAGTAAAAGCTTTATCAGTAGGTGAAGTTAAAATTACTGCTAATCTAAAAGATAATAAAGAAATAAAAGCAGAATTAACTATTAAAGTTATTGAAAATCATGTTCATGATTTTAAAGAAGTTGTAGATGATAAATTCTTAGCAAGTGAAGCAACTTGTTCTTCAAAAGCTAAATACTATAAATCATGTGAATGTGGAGCTAAGAGTGAAGAAACATTTGAAGCTGGCGAAATCGGTACACATGTATTTGATCAAGAAGTAGTTGAAGACAAATACTTAGCTAAAGAAGCAACATGTACAGAAAAAGGTTTATATTACAAATCATGTAAATGCGGTGAAAAAGGCGAAGAAACATTCGAAGGAGGAGACTTAGCACCTCACGTATTCGATCAAGAAGTGGCTGATGATAAATATTTAGTAAGCCCAATTAATCCTGGTGATAAAGAAGCTCACTATTACAAATCATGTAAATGCGGTGAAAAAGGCGAAGAAACATTCACACGCAAATTAGGTGTTGATGTTACATCAGTTAAAATCTTAAATAAATTTGATAAATTACATTTTGATGAATCAGTAGAAATGCAATTAGAAATTTTACCTGAAGAAGCAAGGGAAACTGCTGTTATTACTTGGGAAGCAAGTGATAGCGATGTAGAATTTGAAGGCAATACTTTAACTAATGGTGGTATTGGAAAAATTAAAATCACTGTAAGATGTGGAGACAAAGAAGATTCATTTGAATACATGTCTTATGATGTAATAAATGAAATTAAATTAGAAATAAAAGAAACAACAGTTAATATTGGTGATACAATTACACCAAAAATCACTATTCTTCCAGAAACTGCAAATCAAGAATATATTATTACTCTTGATCCAGAAGATGCTTTAAAAGTTAATGAAGATAATTCATTAACAGCCTTAAAATCAGGTGTTATTACAGTCACAGTAACATCAAAAGATGATGAAAGTTTAAAACAATCTGTTAAGGTAAGAGTTAGAGATTTAGTTGAATCAATTAGAGTAACTGGTGATAGCACAATGTTTGAAGGCAAAACTCAAACATTAAAAATTGCTTTTACTCCTAGTGATTTCATTGTAAAAGATGTTGTATGGTCTTCATCAGATGATGAGGTTGCTTCAGTAGATCAAAATGGTGTTGTTACATCTCATAAAGCTGGAGAAGTTACAATTAAAGTTGAATCACAAGATGCTGGTAAATGTGTCGGTGAATTTAAAATAACTGTAAATGAACTTCCAAAAGATGATGATAATGCTTATGTATCTGAAGAAGTTGGTAACTTAGAAAGCGGTTCAAAAGTTACATTCAAAGGTGTTGAATTTACTGTTGGACAAAACGCATTCGGATCATTTGAAAATGCTGTTCAAGTTGCTAGAAAAGTGGTTTACATTGGTAAATATGAATTACAAAATGCTTATACACTTACAAAGAGTGGCTTAACATTTATTGGAAATGGTCAAGATTCAAAAATTACTGCTCAATTCTCACTTGCAGATGGCGTTACAGATATTACATTTGATAGTTTAGTTATTACTGGTAGTGGACAAATTAAAGGTATTAGTAATAATGAAAATATTACAGTTATCAACTGTAATTGTAATGGTTCAAAAGTTGATTCAAGTCAAGGTACAATCTTTATGAGTGGTAATGCTAAGAATTTAGTTGTTAAGAATACAACATTCTTAGATTCTACATGTGCTCGTTCAATTCGAAATGAAGCTGTTCTTGATGGCTTAGTAGTTGATAATTGTGAATTTGGTGGAAGTGGAGTATATGATCCAATCCGTTCACAAGGAACAATTCAAGGAATAGTAACAATTACTAACTGCGTATTTAATAATTCAACACAAAGTGCTATCATGTTTATGAGCCATGATAATGGAACATTTGTTATTAATAACAATAAATTCTATAATATTATTTGCACAGCTATCGATATTAGATTAAGCAAAAACAATGCACCTGAAGCAACATTTGAAATTATGTATAATATTTTTGATAACACAGGTGTTTATAGTGAATCTTGGGATAAAGATACATCATGGGGATGCATTAGATTTAGAGCTAAAGGTTATACTTTAGAAACAATTAAATTTAATGCTAACTATAACCAATTTATTAAATGGGGAACTGTCCTTTTAAATAATGCTGCTAACACAAGCGATTTAGTATTTGCAAACTTAGATTATAACTACTTTGATAAAGAAGTTACAGCAGCAAACTTTGAAAATATTGCTTTATCATTTGATCATATATTTAGAACAATCGAAGAATTAAATGCTGTATTAGTATATAAAGATATTAATAGTAGTGATGAAAAAACATTAGTTGTTGGTGAAAATGCGAACGTTACAAAAACAAAATATGCTACTTTAGCTGATGCTTTAAAAGATGCTAAAGATGGATATACAATTTATATGTTACCTGGAACGCACACTGGAGATGCTAAGATAGCTCTTAATAATTTAACAATCACTTCATTAAATGGTAATATTAATCCAAACTCTTCAGAAACACGTTTTGAAGAAGCAATTTATGAAGGAACGATAACTATTGATAAAGAAATTGCTAACCTAACAATTTCAGGTATTAAATTTGTTGGCTCGGCAAAAATTAAAAACACTGCTGGTCCTGCTGGAACAGCTAAAGAAACTGCAGTTAATCTAACAAACTTTGTCTTTAAAAATAACTATGTATCTATTAACCACACAAGTGGAAATGGATTTATGGACTTCAAAGAAGGTTCATCAAGTTATAGTCATAATACAACTATTATAAATAACTACTTTACTACAGAAGCAAGCAATAAAGCTGAAGCTGTACTATACTTAGATAACACTTATAATTTAGTTGTAGAAGATAATGTATTTGAAAATATTACTGGAAAAGCCTTTTATGTAAATGATACAACAAAAGGTTTAAGTGGAGAATATTCAAAGATTAATAGTAACTTCTTCAAAAATGTTACAAATAGTGCTATTCATATCAACTGGATGTCACCACTACCACTTGGAAACAAAGAAGCTTACGTGGAAATTGAAAACAATAATTTTGAAAATATAGGCGAAAATGCTATTTATTTAGGTCAACCTAATAATTCTGATAATTATGCATCATTCAAATTAATGTTTAACAAATTTAAAGCTGTAAAGACTGGCGTATATTTAATGAGAGTTCAAGATGTTTATAACATGGATGCAAAATATAATGTATTCTATGATGTACCAACAGATTATTACTATTTCAATAATAGTAAGAACACTGAAACAACTACTCCAGCTGCACTTGATGCAACATTAAATGTATTCTATGTTGATGGTGCAATTACTGGTCCTAGTGCTGATAAATTTAGTGAACTTGTAAAATATGCTCCACAAGCTACATCAATTGATGAAATCCCAGCATTCAATGATTCTGCTTCGGCAATTGCTATTAAAGAAATTAAAGTGTATGTTGGTGATGAAAAACAATTAGAAATCGAATACACTCCAAAAAATACTGTTAATGTTGGTGTTATTTGGCAAGTTAGCGATGAAACTATAGCTACAGTTGATGCTTTAGGTGTTATTAAAGCTCTAAAAGAAGGAAAAGTAACTGTAACAGCTATCTATAAAAAGAATACTAAAGTAATGGCTACATTAGATTTAAATATTGAAACATATAAATCTATAGAAGTTCGTTATGAAGGTAAATCAATTGTTAATACAAATGAAACATTAAAACTTGAAACAACATTAATCAACCTAACAGGAAAAGTTACTTATACAAGTTTAAATCCTGATATTGCAACAGTTGATGAAAATGGTGTTGTAACAGGTGTGAAAGAAGGAACAGCAACAATCGTGGTTAAATTAGAAGGAACTGATTATGAAAATAAAATTTACTTGACAGTAAAGGATGTTACTGAATATAGTGAATTAATGCAATTATTAATTAATGCTCATAATGAAAATGTAATGTATAGAACAATTAATTACATTGGTTATGAATCAGGATATGAAAGTGTACCTCACGATATATATGGTTCTGTTAATGCATATTATGCAGGTCAAAATCCTGAGGTTATTAGAAATATGCTTCCTGCAGGAAGAGCTAATAATCCTGGATATGATATGAAATCAATTGAATTCATCGTTGTTCATGATACAGGAGCTGCTTCACCAGGATCTACTGCTAAAGCTAATTCAAATTGGTGTACTAATGCAAGTAACACTGGTGTATCATGGCACTATACAATTGGTAATGATGGATTATATCAACAAATTGAAGAAAATAAAGTAAGTTGGCATGCAGGCGATGGAACAGATTGGGGCGAAACAACAGTTCTTCAAGACACTGGCGTAAAATTCACTGAATATCGTCCTAAAGTTACAATTTCTGATGATGGTTACTTTGTAATTAATGGTCAAAAAACAACAGTTGCTTCCCCAAGAAAAGAAGATGGAACAGTTGAAACAAGAACAAATCAATTAGGAATTTTAGCAGTTAAAGGTGCTAATGGAAATTATTTCATTCCTACAACATGGATTTCATCAGGATATTCAAAACCTGTATGTATTAGAGGCGGAAATATAAATGGAATCGGAATTGAATCTGCAGTTAATACTGGTAGTGATGTTTACTTCACATGGCAACGTTTAGCAAAATTAGTTGCTGAGCTATTAGTAAAACATAATCTATTACCAGATAGAGTTGCATTCCATAATAACTTCTCTAATAAAACTTGTCCTAACACAATGATTACAAATAATTTAGTTGACATGTTCTTAGAAATGGTGTATACTGAATATGCGGTTGCTAAAAACTATGCTGATTACAAAATTGAGTTTATTAGTAACAACCCAGATATTATTGATAATACTGGTAGAGTTGTAAATGCTCCAGAGTCAACTACTATGGTGTCATATACAATCAAACTTACAAAGGGATCAGATGTTGAAGAAGTAACTTTACATTCTGTTATTCCTGGAACAAAGACTCTCCATAAATAATATTATTAGTCATGTATTATTTTAGATGAGTATAGAACTTTTTATGGGAAAGCTCCTTCTAACGAGGGAGTTTTCTTTTTTTAAAAAACATTTGCTTTTTTAAACTAAATAGTGTATAATATATAGGAGTGTTCCGCTACTATTATAAGAGGTTTAAATAGGAATGAACATTTAATAAATAAAGGAGTATATATTATGAGTCAACAATTAATTAATGAAATTACTGCAGAATACCTAAAAGAGCGTCCTGCATTTCGTCCTGGTGACAACGTTAAAGTTCATGTTAAGATCAAAGAAGGTGAACGTGAACGTGTACAAATCTTTGAAGGATTAGTTATTAAAAAACGTGGTGGTGGAATTAGTGAAACATTTACAGTACGTAAGATTTCTTATGGCGTAGGCGTTGAAAGAACATTCCCTGTTCATGCACCAAACATTGCTAAAATCGAAGTTGTTCGTTGTGGTAAAGTACGTCGTGCTAAACTTAACTACATTCGTACATTATCTGCAAAAGGTGCTCGTATTAAAGAACGCGTTAAAAAATAATTTAAAAAAAATAGAAGCTTTATGCTTCTTTTTTTTAATGTCAATTTGCAATTTACCAAAAAAATATAAATAAATAGTATAATATAAATGTATTTAGATAGATATGTTGTTTGTTCATAATTTTTTTATATTTTTTTATAAGACTCCTATTTATATCTATCTAAATAATTTAAAAACATAATCATCATTTATATATAATTAAGTGATGATTTTTTTAATTAAAAAGTATTAAATAGAAATAAGGTATATTAAAGATTTAGATAAATTAATAAATTTAATATCAAATATTACTATCACACTTTGCATATAATTAAGTGGTGATTTTTATGAAATATTATTTGGTAGGAATTAAGGGAACAGGTATGAGTTCTTTAGCATGTATATTAAAGGATATGGGAAATGTAGTAACAGGTAGTGATGTGAAAGAGCATTTTTTTACGGAGAAGTCATTAGATGAGAAAAATATAACTTATGAAGAATTTACAGATGAAGTAACTAATGAGTATTTTTATATAATTTCAAGTGCGTATGATATTAATAACATAGTAGTTAAAAAAATAATAAATGAAAATTATAATTATATGTATTATCATGAATTTATAGAATTCTTCTTTAAAAAAAAGAAAATAGGCATATGCGGAAGCCATGGAAAAACAACGACAACAAAAGTTATAGCAAAAGTATTAGAAGATAAAAATATATGTTATTTATCTGGTGACTCCTCTGGAAAAGGTACAAAAAATTATGAGTATTTTGTTTTAGAAGCGTGCGAATATAAAAATCATTTTTTAAGTTATACTTATGATTATTTAATTATGACAAATATTGATTATGATCATCCTGATTATTTTAAAAATAAAGATGACTATTTACAAGCCTTTCAAGAAGTAAGTAAAAAAACAAAATGTTTAATTGCTAATGGTGATGATGAAAACATAAAAAGAATAAAACATAAGAATAAAATAACATATGGATTTAATTATGATAATGACTATGTAATTTATAGTATAAATAAATATAAAAATGGTTACTTTATTAGTATAGTTAATAGAGAAAAAGAAGAAAAATTATATATTCCTTTATTTGGGAAACATAATATACTAAATGTTGTTGCGAGTTATGTGTTAGTAGATTTATTAAAAATAGATGTACAATTTCAAAAAAAGATTTATGAATTTAAATTGCCAAAGAGAAGAATGGAAGAGGTAAAATATAAAAGTAATATATTGATATGTGATTATGCACATCACCCTACAGAGATAAAGGCTTTGATAGAAGCAATTTTGGAAAAGTACGAAAAGGAAATCATAATTATTTTTCAACCACACACATATTCTCGAACATTAGCTCTAAAGGAAGATTTTAGAAAATGTTTTGAGAAAGCAAAGAAATTATACATAATGAATACTTTTATTTCTCGAGAACAATATGATCAAAATAAAGAAAGAGAAGTTAAGAAAGTATTTAGTTTCTTTGATGATTACGATGAGAAGGTTTATTTGTCATTAAAAAAAGAGACAAATAAGGTTATTCTATTTTTAGGTGCAGGAACTGTAGACAAAGAAATGGAAAAATTATACAATAATTTGTAAATATATGAAAATTTTCAGAAAATTATTGAAAAAAAACTCCTTTTATGGTAGAATAATAATGTGAAAGGAGTAATATTATGGAACAGACAAAAATATATGATATTGCTGGTGCAGCTGGTGTTAGTTTAGCTACTGTATCAAGAGTTTTAAACCATCCTGATAAAGTTAAGGAAGAAACAAGAAACAAGGTTATGCGTATAATCAAAGAAAAGGGTTATAAGCCTAACGCGAATGCTCGTGGATTAGCCAGTCGTAAATCTACTACTGTTGCAGTTGTTATTCCTGAATTATCACGTGCTAGTGTCGCTGAAATGATTCAAGGAATTGATGATGCAGCAAAGAAGTTTGGATATCAAATAAGATTATTTATTAATAAAGATGTTGAAAACGAAAAAGACTTATGGGGTGAAGTTATTGCTTCAAGTGTTGATGGAATTCTATTTATGAACGATGAAATGACTAGAGAAGTGTATCAATTAGCTGAATTTTCTCCAGTACCAATTGTTTTCGTTAATGCTTTATCTAAGAAGGATACTATTGGAAGTGTATGCGTTGATTATGAAGAATGTGCATACGATATTACTACAAGAATGATAAAGAAAGGAAACAAAAATATTGTTTTCGTTGGAACAGAACATAAGTATACATTAAATGAAATGAAACAAAAAGGATATACAAGAGCAATGGAAGATAATGGATTAACTCCTAAATACTTGTATACAAGTGGCGATATTCGCAAAAACGAATTATTCTTTAATGAAATATTAGAACGTGAAGTTCCTGAGGTTGCCTTAGTTGTTCGTGATTCAATAGCTATTTCTTTAATGAATGTTGCCACAAAGAAAGGCATTAAAGTACCAGATACATTACAAGTTATTGGCTTCCAAAATACAAGATATGCTCAATTATCTAATCCAAAACTTACATGTGTCGAAATACCTATTTATGAAATGGGTAACACAGCTATGAGTTACTTAACAAATCTAATGAAAGAAGAAACAAACAGACCTAAGAAAGCTGAAAAAATCTTACTTGCATATGATATAATTTGGAGAGAATCAACTAAATAAAAAGAACTATTTTCATAGTTCTATAATATATCTTTGAGAGCTGTATAAGCTCTTTTTATTTTTTTATCTGATTTTTTGTATTTAATTTTCAAATCACTTAAGAGTTGAAGGAATTCTTTCTTTCCATCATAATAATTTTTAGCTTCATATTCTAATTCGTAATCAACAACGCCAAGATATGAACTCTTATCAATAAAAATCATTCCATTTCCATATTTAAAGAATAATCTTTCAGTTGACAAACTCATAAAATTGAAAAGTTTTTGGTCACCAATAATTGAAGCAACTTCATTTGCTATATCACTTTCTGGAAGGACTCCTGTTTCTTTTATCGCCTCAAACTCTGAAGAAGTAATATTAAGACGCAAATCTTGGATGTTATATCCTTTTTTTCTTTTATAAGTGAGTGTTAAAATATCTCTTTCACGAACACGCAAAGAGGCTTCAGTAGCTTTTAAAGAGAATCGTTCAGTATCAAGATAATGATTTGTTTGCAAATCAACAGGATTTCCTTTGTATTTTTGCACAAGTCTTTTATATTCTTCTTCTGAAAGAAGTGTTTTAAATTCAGCGACTAATGAAGGTTCCATAGTGATTATTCCTTTCTAAAGTTTTAGTTAAATGTAATATATCATATATGAAAACAAAAATCAACATTATTTTACAAAAAAATGTAAAAATAAGATAATTTTTAAATAAAATGTATAAACAAAAGGAAATTAATATATGTTTACTTATTTTTAAAAAAATGATAAAATAAAGTATCTATGGAGGTATGTATGATAAAAGTTAAAAAGTACATGAGTATTCTATTATTTACTTTTTTTGCATTTTTTCTTTCATTTGGATGTACAGAAAAAACAAACGTAGAAATAGAATTAGGAAATGAATTAGTAGCAGGACGCACATATGCGTTAAATGTTAATGTGGAAAAAGGGTTAGATACTAATTTAACTATAACATTAAGCAAAGAAGGAATAATTCATGTTGATGAAAAAAATAAAACTGTGGAGGCATTAGCTGAAGGAAGTGTTGACCTTACAGCATCAATAAATGATAAAATCTCTTCTACAGTCACAATTATTGTAAAACCAGCAATCAAATATACAATTGAATATGAACTTGATGGAGGTATTTCTGAAAATCTTCCAAGCGAATATGATACATTGAATAAAGGATTAGATATACCATCACCTACAAAAGAAGGATATAAATTCTTAGGATGGTACGATAATAATTTATTTACGGGAGAAAAAATAACAAAAATAGAGAAAGGAACTGAAGGTAATAAAATTTTATATGCCAAATGGGAAAAAGAGAATATCACATATAAAATTACATTTGAATCAAATGGCGGAAGCCATATACAGCAAATCGAATATGTAAATGAGTCTGAAGAAATAACATTAGAAAACCCAACAAAAGAAGGATATAGATTTCTAGGATGGTACGATAATAACTTATTTACAGGAGAGAAAATAACAAAGATAGAAAAAGGAACAGCAAAGAATCTTACTTTATATGCTAAATGGGAAAAAGAGAATATCACATATAAAATTACATTTGAATCAAATGGCGGAAGCCATATACAGCAAATCGAATATGTAAATGAGTCCGAAGAAATAACATTAGAAAACCCAACAAAAGAAGGATATAAATTCTTAGGATGGTACGATAATAATTTATTTACAGGAGATAAAATAACAAAGATAGAAAAAGGAACAGCAAAGAATCTTACTTTATATGCTAAATGGGAAAAAGAAGTAAGAAAGTTAGATGCTCCTTTAATCACTGGAACTATTAATGAAAATACTGTAAAAATAACATTTACAAGAGATGATAATGCAAAAAGCTATACAGCAATTGTTTATAAAGATAATATTCAATATTCAATAATTGAAAACTTTAATAGTGATCAAGAAATTGTTTTTTCAAGAAGAGGAACTTATCAAATAAAGGTTCAGGCTAAGGGTGATGGCATAAGTTACTTAGATTCAGATTATTCGAATGAATATACTATGATATGTAATATAAAAGTATTGTATGTTTCTCAAAATAAAGATGATGATTATAAAACCCTTGATGAAGCAATAAAAAACTGTGAAGATGGGTTCACAATTATGCTTGAGAAAGGAACTTATGACTTAACAATAGTTATTAATAAATCAGTTGTAATAAAAGGAAAAGGAATCAATAACACAACTATTAATGTCAAGAAAGATGTGGCTGGAAACTTAAATGCTAAGACAATCGAGTTTGATGGAGTTACTCTACGAGGAACAGGTGGAGAAGCTACCACTACAGGAGTGTACTTTCAAAATGGAAGTAATTTAACAGAATTTACGGTAAAGAATTCCCATATTACTAGCATGAATACTTTTATAAAATTTGTAAGTGAAAGTAAAAATAAAATTAATATTAATATATTAAATAGTAAAATTGATTATATTGGTCAATTCTTACTATGGGTAACAAAAAGTATAAATGAAATAAAATTAGATGGAAATGTAATCGATGCCTCTACATGTGGAGCAGTTGCGAACGTTAATGCTGCATTATTAAGAGTTAGATCAGGGAAAGCAATTGTATATAACAATGAATTTATTTCTGATGTTCAAGCAATTGATGGTTTATTTGAATGTGGTGTAAATGGAACATTAGTGAGTGTTAAATATAATACTTTCAAAAATGTAACTAAATTTGTCCATATCAATGATGGAAAAGAAGTTGAATTTGATAAGAACTTATATCTAGATGTAAATGGAAAGTCACTAAGTGAAGTCCCTACACAAGTAACTGGTAATGGTGTTAAAATCGGTTCTCTAGTAACAAGTGATGATGCTCGATTAAATGCATATTTAGATAATAGCAATACAAAATTCATTTTAAAATATGATTTACAAGGCGGAAGATTTGAAGAAAATGTTAGTAAAATATATGATAGTGAAGTAGGTTTAGATATCTTACCTATACCAGTTAAAGAAAATCATGCTTTTCTTGGTTGGATGTTAGATGGTAAAATAATTGAAAAACTACCTAAAAATATACTTAACGATATTACGTTAGTAGCTTCTTGGAAATCAATAGAAGGTGAAATATACATGATAACATATTATACAGAAAAAGGTGAATGGCCTACAAGAGATGCTAAAGATAGATTTGAAATAATCAACGCTCTTTTACAAGACATGTATGAGTGGGCAAAAGGAAGTGGTTATACAGGTACTTTTGAAAACTATGAAAAGAGTATTCGTGATAAACTTTCAAAATATGAAGATATAAATATAAGAAGTACAGAAATAGGAGATCGTGCTTATGAAGATGGTACAACTAAATATTTCTTGAATATACCTAAATATTATGAAAAATGGAATGAATTCTTTAAAGTATTTGATAAAGCAATGCTTAAAGTAAATGCAACTCAATCATTCTATAAAGATACATATGCAACTATGGTACGTTTAAATCAATTTATAGCACAAGATTGGAGCACAGGAAAAGGAAATCAATATTTTGGTCCATTCCTTCCAGAAATGTATAAAACTGTTCAAATACCTGAAGAAATTCAAAAAACATATCAAAGTGGTCAAAGAGTAATTCTTCCTATATTAACATCTAAAACAGGGACTAAGTTCTTAGGCTGGTATGAGACAGAAGACTTTAAAGGAAGTCCAGTTACAGAAATTAAAGTAACTGATTATGGTAATAAATCATTCTATGCAAAGTGGGAAGAAGAAACAAAAGTTGAAAAAGTAACAATTAATCAAATTAGTGAATTAAAGAGATTTGAAACATATAAATTAGAATGGAATCTTAATCCAAGTAATGCTTCTAATAAAGATGTTGAATTTACATCAAGCAATGAAAATGTTGCTTCAGTAACAAGCAAAACAGGACTAATAACAGCTCATACAAATGGTAAAACAGTAATCACTATGAAAGTGTTTGGAAACCGTGAACTTGATGTTAAGTTTGAACTTGAAGTTTATACTCCATCATATGTTACTGGTAAATTTGTGGATAATTCGTATGTTGTTGAGAATGAAACAATTAAAATAGATGCTGAAGTTAATAATTCTAATGATAAAATTATTTGGTCAACAAGTGATAATTCTATTGCCGTTGTTGATGAAAATGGCGTAGTTACAGGCTTAAAGGCAGGAAACGTAGTTATAAAGGCAACTTCTGAAAGAAATAATGATTTAGTAATGGAATTTACAGTTACAATTATTTCACCATCATCAAGTAATATTTTAAAGTTTATTGCTAGCGAAAACAATGCTAATATATTTACAGAATTAGGCCTTACAATTGGTGGAACATATGATGCTGATATATATGGCAGTGTAAGTAAATTACTTAACGAAAAGTTTGCTGTTAATGATAAATATTATGCAGTCCAACAAGAAAAAGATAGTAATGGCAATTATGTAAAGAAAAACTTTGGACCTGTAAAAGATAGTACAGAATTTATCACAGTTCACTATACAGGTAATATGTCTAAAGGTGCTGATGGAGCTGCTAATGCCTCATACTTTTCTAATGGCGGTTCGGGAACATCAATTCATTATGTAACTGGAAATGATGGAATATATTCTTCGTTAGATGAGAAGTTTGTTGGTTTCCATGCTGGTGATGGAAGAGATGTAAAATTTGAATGGAGTCCTACAGGAGTTAAATATAATACAAACGATCCGAAGACTCCAAAATGGGGAATATCAAGTGATTCTTACTTTACAATTAATGGCAATAAAACTACAATTAAAACACCATATGATGGTCCATACAAAAATAGTAAAGGAACTATAACTTATCCAGGAAATGGACAAGTAACAGACAGTAAATGGATTAATAATATGGGATTAGCTTATAAGATTGTAGATGGTGAATACTATATGGGTACAACTTGGTGGTGCCATACACAAATTCTTGAAGGAAGAATTTGTTCTAAAGGCGGAAACAATAATTCTATAGGAATTGAATCTTGTGTTAACCAAGGAAGTGATTTGTGGTACACATGGCAAAAAACAGCACAATTAGTTGCTGATATAATGATTAGACATAATCTTGATATTACAAGAGTTGTAGGACATCACTTCTTCAGTGCTAAAAATTGTCCTCAACCTATGCTTGAAAATGATTTAAGAATATGGCATGAATTTATTAAACTTGTTGAAGCTGAATATGAAAAGATGACAACATATAAAGATTACGAAATAACATTCATATCAAATAATCCTAACATAGTTGATAACCGTGGACGTGTCATAAGTGTTCCAGAATTTACAACATGTGTAACATATACTGTTACGGTAAAGAAAGGAAATGACATTCAAAAAATCACATTATCGTCAATTGTTCCAGGAAAATATGAAATGTAATGAATAACGCTCTAACTTGTTAGGGCGCTTTTCTTTATGTGAATACTTGAGTTTATTTAGTAAATATGTTATAATAAATTAGAAAAAGGAGCTATTTTATGAATAATTTAAAGAAAACAATATCATTTATACTTGCATTATTATTAATAGTTTTTTTAGGAGCATGTAATTCTAAAATTTATACTATTGAAGAAGTATATAATGGAACTAGTGATACATATACAATTAATGCAAAGTGTGAATACGTGTCAAATTCTTATATAATCTTTAGAGATGATACAGGAATATTAGTGTATAAAACTAGTAATGAAAATGTAGATGTTAACACAAGTAAATGCTATAAAATAAAAATAAAAGTTAATGAAATAAATAATATTAAACAGATAACTAAAATTACTCAAATTGACTTGATTGATACATTTGCTGTAAAAGACGAGCAAATTGAAAAAGTTGATAAAAACTTTTCAGTAGATGTAAACAGAACAAGTAAAATTGAAATAAGTGGATATGTAGAATACAATGATATATTTTATGTAAATAATAAATATTTAGATATAAAAGCCTATACTGAAAATGCATTTGATAGTACAAAGCTTGAAGTAATGTATGATAGATATGTAAAAGTAAAAGGATATGTTGTTGGAATAAAAGATAATTCAATGCTTGACTTAGCCATTACTTCTGTTGAGGAAAGCTTTGATATGGGTGAAGATACATCAATGTTAGATCTTCATATATTGGAAATGAATGATACTCATGGATATTGTATGCAAGATGAAAACGATAAAAATGGTTTAAGCAATATGGCTTATATAATTAACCAAATAAGAGAAGAATCTAATGAAAACACAGTTTTAATCGCTAATGGAGATATGTTCCAGGGAACTGCTTTGTCTAATATAACTTATGGAAAAGCAATGGTTGAAATTATGAATGCAATGAAAGTTGATTGTATGACTTTAGGTAATCATGAATTTGATTGGGGAATTGAAAAAGTCTTACAATATTTTGATAAAGATTCAAGTAATGGGGAAGCAAATTTTCCGCTTTTAAATGCAAATGTTTATAAAAACGGTGGTACGTTACTTACTGTAGAGAATGGAAATGTTTTTGAAAGTACAATTATTAATCGCTCGGGAATTAATATTGGTGTTATAGGATGTATTGGCGATGTTTATACATCAATTAATTATTTACGTGTGAAAGATTATTATTTTGAAAATAACATAGAAAATACTGTTTCTAAAATAGGAACAAAATTAAAAGATGAAGGCTGTGACATTATAGTTGTTGCAGTTCATGGAGGAAACTCTAGTGGTGTTGAAAACTATGTTGTTAATAACAAATTAGCTAGTCTTAAATATAAAGAAGGATATCTAGTTGATGCTGTAATTAATGGCCATACTCACACGAAACAAAATGGTTATATCGAAAGAACCAGTGGTTTAAAATTACCAGTTGTTCAAGCTGGATGTAATGGTAAAGCGTTAGGTGATATAGTTTTAAAAGTTGATGAAAAATCTAAAAAAGTTATCGCTTCAGTAATTAAAAGCCATAACGTTTATGAAGCCGATACAAACTATGATGATAAAGTTGAGGAAGTTGTTAGAAAGCAAAGAAAAGAAAACGAAAGTAAGTTGAGTGAAGTATATTCTGTGGCTGGCGAAACTATCGAAACACAATATGATTTAATTCCATGGGTAGGAAATGTGTTAGTAAGTGGAACGGGTGCTGATGTCGCTGTTTGTAATACAGGGGGTTTAAGGTCAAACGGAGATATCAAAAAAGGAAGTAATATTACTATTGAAAATATGTATATGATTAATCCGTTTGATAATGAAATAATTCTTGTGAAAGTTAAGGGAAACTTATTAGCACAGTTTATGCAAAACGGAAAAATGTTCTTTGGAAAAAAGGAAAATCTAGGAGAACTAGAAATGAATACAGAATACCTAGTTGCTGTAGTTGATTATGTTTATTATGGAGGTGATTTTCCTCAAAATGAAACTGCTTATTCTACAGGAATTATTATGCGAGATTTACTTATAGAAGATATTAAATTGCACTCTGTCTTTAGTCCAATTCGAGATCCTAAAGCTAAAATAACTTTTAAAGAGAACAAAATCCAAACTAATATTTATTATAAAAAGGAAGATTTATATGAAAATTATTGTTATTGATGGCCAAGGAGGAAAGCTTGGATACGAAATAATTAGTGCGTTAAATAAATGTGAGATTGATAGTGAGATAATAGCCATTGGAACGAATGCAATTGCAACCCAAGCTATGCTTAAAGCAAAACCTACTTTTGCGGCAACAGGTGAAAATCCTGTAGTTGTTAATACAAAAAATGCTGATTATATTATAGGACCAATTGGGATAGTGATTGCTGACTCTTTGTTTGGAGAAATAACTAGCACAATGGCTTTGGCAATTTCCAAATCAAACGCCAAAAGAATATTAATACCTATAAATAAATGCAATAATTTACTAGTTGGTGTAAAAGACAATACTTTAGATGATAAAATTACTGAAGTAATTAGAATATTAAAAACAAAATAAGTATTGCCAAAAATAAATTAATATGATAGAATATTATCGTAATGCATCATGAAGGTGCGAAGAAAAGGTTATTAAAAGAATAAATATATTCATGAAGAATATCAATACTTTTTTGTATTGATATTTTTTTGATTTAAGGAGGCAAAAATGAAACAAACAAAAATTTTTAAAATCACATTATCTGGATTATTACTAGCATTAGGAATAGTATTACCATTCCTTACTGGTATGCAATTAGGATCTGTTCTTTGTCCTATGCATATTCCTATCTTACTATGCGGAATTATTTGTGGATGGCAGTATGGATTATTAATTGGCATAATTTGTCCACTTTTACGAAGTGTAATAGTGGGAATGCCTCCAATTTATCCTACAGCGATAAGTATGAGTGTAGAACTTGGTATATATGGATTTGTAAGTGGCTTATTATTTGAAAAGTTAAAGAATAAAAACCTTAACCTATTATTAGTGTGTTTTATATCACTTATATCAGCTCAACTTTTAGGTAGACTTGGATGGGGTTTAGTTCGTTTTATTATGGGATTAATTGATAAAACTAATGTCTTTACTTTTAATGCATTTTTATCGGGAGCATTTATAGTAGCATGGCCAGGAATACTTGTCCAGTTAATAATTATTCCTATACTAATAATTAGTTTAAATAAAGCAGGATACATAAAATAAAAAGTCCTATGACAATTGTCATAAGACTTCTTTTTTTATTTTTTTTCAACAATTTTATCAATTAAACCATAATCTAAAGCTTCGCTAGCAGACATAAAATAATCACGTTCAGTATCAGCACTAACTTGAGCTAATGTCTTTCCTGTGTTAGAAGCAAGAATTGAATTAAGTCTTTCCTTAACACGTAAAATATTCTTCGCATGTATTTCAATATCTGTAGCTTGACCTTGATAACCACCAAGAACTTGATGAATCATTATTTCACTATTTGGAAGACTATAACGTTTGCCTTTAGCTCCTGAAGATAACAAGAATGCTCCCATACTTGCTGCGTAACCTAAACAAATAGTACACACATCAGGTTTAATATAATTCATAGTATCATATATAGCCATTCCCGCAGTTACAGAACCTCCAGGAGAACATATATATAAAGAAATATCTTTATCTGGATCTTCAGCTGCCAAAAATAATAATTGTGCAATAACAGAATTTGCAAGATTATCATCGATTTCCCCACTTAAAAGAACAATACGATCTTTTAATAAACGTGAGTAAATATCATATGACCTTTCCCCATTAGAAGTTTTTTCAATTACATAAGGTATATACATATAAAATTTCCTCCTTTTTTTATATTAATAGTATATAATAATTCTTTGCAAAAGTAAAGTAAAAATACAAGGTATACGCACATTCACAAAAATTTAGTAAACATATAATGTAATGGGAGGTGAAAGAATGAACGGAAACTTCAATCAAAATGTTACTGTTAATCCACCAATTGTTACAAGACAAACTAATGTAGTTAATAGATATTTTTATATTGATCAACCACATATTTGTGAAATGGAGACACAATATGTAAATCATTACATTAAACGTCACAAATTTATTCCTAAATATACATGTTGCGAGAAAAACGTATATTGTGAAGAAAATTGTGGATGCTGTCCTGGTATGAATCAAGGTATGAATAATATTAATAATCAATAATATATTATATCTAATAACTTAAAATTTATTACAAAGGAAGGAAACAAGTTGAAAAACTTGTTTTTTCCTTTATAAATATGTCTCATATAATAGTAATAAAAGTTAACTAAAGAAAATATAATTAATATATTAATTTCATATTTAACTTGCATAAATAATTGCCATTTAAGAGAAAGTATGATAAAATAAAATAAACAAAAGTTAATAAATTGTATAAATACCATAAAAAGGTAAATAATAATCTATCATAAGGGGGAGTATTCTATGGATAGTATTAATATGCCAACTTGGCTAACGCCATCATTTGTAGCTACTGGACTGACAATTTTAAGTATTGTAGTTATTCTCATAGGTTTTTTGATGGGATTTATTAGAGGCACGTATCGCGCAAGTTATCGTTTTATTGTTTCAATAGTTGTTATATTGGGTCTATGGTTAATCATGCCGATATTCACAAACAAACTTTTGTCACTTGATTTACATAAATTTAATTTAGAGATAATAAATGTAACGGGTTATAAATCTGTTGAAGGATTTCAAGTGAACTCAGTAAAAGATGCTGTGGATATATATTCACGTGTTCTTTTAGGCTTAACAACAGAAAACGAAGGAGTATTAATCCTTAAAGAAACAAATATAAATATTGGCGAAACAATGATATATCAAACACTTATAAGTGCTGTTGAGATGTTATTAAGAGCTGCGTTGCTTCTTGTTATTATTATATTAAATTGGACATTATTTAGATTTATCTTCTTTATTGTTTATTTGTGTACTAAACCAAAGAGAGAAAATAAATATCAAAAGAAAAAAACAATGAAATCAAGATTAATTGGTTCACTAATTGGAACTGTTAATATGATTTGTATTTTATTAATAGTATGTATACCTCTTTCAGGAGTCTTTTCATTAGCTGAAAGTTCAGTTAAATTAATTGAGACTGAAGAAAGTGATGTTATCAAATTAAGTTTAAACAAAGAAGTTATTGATTTAGATGAGAATCCAGACTTCGTTGAATTTGCTAACGAAAATAAAGAATGGGTATATGTCTATCGTAAAACATTCTTAGGAAAAATTTTTGGAATTAAAGTAAGCAAAGATACGCCTTTAGATTGCGCACTATTTGATGGAGTCTTCTCATTCAAAGCTGGAGGAGAAAAAATAGCTCTAAGAAAAGAATTAGATGTATGTCTAAAGGCTATGGAACCATTAAAAGATGAGATAATAATACCTTTAATTAAAAATGAAAATACTGCAACTATTTTAGATAATTTATCTAGTGATACGATAAAGAATTCATTAGACAAGTTATCAGAACTAAAACTAGTCAATGCTGTAGTAAATGTTGGTTTAAATACGGGAATCATAATTGCTAAAAACGATGGGGAAATCTTTAAAGAATATGTAAACTTAAAAGATATCTTACTAAGATTAGAAGGTAAAGAAATAAATGCCTCTGAATTATTACGAGAAATTGGTGATCTATCTGAAGCTATTTTAACACTTACAAAAAGCAGTGGATATAAAATTAGTGAGTTATTTTCAGAAGACAACGGAAATACAGTTTCAAAACTTGTTGATATACTATTAAAAGTTGATACAAATGTAGTCACAGATGTATTTGATGCTATTTCTAAAATTGAATTAATTGACTTAATACAAGAAATTACTTTCCCAACTTTAGAAGATTATCTCAATAATAATGAGAATGTAAATAAAATAATTTTGTTATATCCAAAAGTTACTTTAGATGAAAACTATTTAGTAATAAATGATAATAAAACTAATATTTTATGGGATAAAGATACATTAGAGAATGTATCATTTAAAGTTAGTAAAGATAACAAATGGGTTGTTGATGGAAAAGAGACTAATTTAGATGCTAGTGGAAGTATCTTTAAAATAAAACTTGATGGAATAAAATTAACAGATGAAGTTAAAAACATAGGCTCTTTATACAAAGCCTTTAAAGATCTAGATATTAATTCATTTAGTCAAATTCAACTTTTAATTGAAAAAGGACAAGTTGAAGGAAGTTATGATCTAGAAAAAGCAACATATGATAAAATAGATAACTTATTTAAGAGTTTATTGAATTTTAAAGTCATTAGTAATTGTGAAGACAATGTATATGTTATTTTAAATAATATGTTACCAAATGAGTATCGTAACTTAATCAAAATGAGTAAGCTAAATAGTGAAGATTTGTCATCGCTTGTGTATGCAGGTAAAGTAGTTGCAAGCACAGGAGTAATTTGGGATATAGATGGAAAATTAAAAACAGATGGGAACATCGATTATACAAAAGTTTATAATATTTTCAATAGTATAAAAGATGAATTATCAGAAAATCTAGCTAAATCAAGTATTATTGTTGAGAACATAAATACGGTGGCAAGCTACGCACTTAGTGTTTTTGCTCCAGATATGAAATTAGATTTTGCTTCTGTTGACTGGAAGAATAATGGTAAAGAAGAACTTAATAAACTATTTAATGTTTTGAATGTATGTTTAAAACATGGCAATAAAATCACTTCAGATTTTTATAGTTTAACAGATGAAGAAATTGATGAAATAGCTAATGTATTAAAAGAAAATATTGCTACTTCAGATTTATTAAAGAAGAATATGAATAATATAGTATCTGTAGTTTCAAATTTAGAATCACTAAAAGAACTAAATGCAACAATTGCTCCTCTTGATGAAGATGAATGGACTACCGAAGAATTAGATAGTATATTTGATTCAGTGAAAATAATCGTTAAGATGGTTAAAGCTTCTAGCGGAGATCAAAACAATCTTTTAGTCACTCTATTGAAACTAAATGAAAATGATATAAATACTATTTTGGATTCAAAATTCATATCATTAAATATTGTTTATAACTTATGTGCTCAAGCAAGTGAAGGTGGATTACTTTACGAAAAAGTAATTATTAACCTTGATAGAGATGATCCTTCTTGGTATGGAGATGAAGGTGAATTAAAAACAATATTATCAAATGCAATTAAATTAATTGATGGAGTGGATAATTTAGAAAACACAGATGAAGCTGTGGAAAAAATCGTTAAAAATATTTCTAAATTAAATAGCAACTTCAAGAAAGAAAATGATGATATTGGAAAACTTTTGTCAAGTAGTGTAATTTCTGATACGTTAATTTACTATTTAGAAAACCTTGATAAGTTCTTAGGTAAAGAAATCTCTGATATGATTGTCATACCAGAAGATATTAACTGGAAAGATACAACTGAAGAAGGCGAACTAAGAAAAATATTAGTAGCTGCCAAAGATGTTTTAGTTGATGAAAATGGTGAAGTTATCATTAATGATCTAAAAACAGGTGATGAAAAACAAATAATAAAAGTTTTATTAAAGATTAATGATGAAAAGATAGATCAAGTTTTAGATAGTAAAATAATCTTAAAAACAGCAGTTAAGTTTATTGAAAAGTATAGTAAAGAAGAAAATAAATTACAAATCTTCTTACAAAACAAAACTAGAGACGATGCATATTGGCAAAGTCAAATGAAGACAGTGCTAAAAGGATTAAAAGACATACTACTTGATAGTGAAGGTAATGTCATTAGTTTTGAATTGCAAGGAGAAGAATACATTGAAATCATTAGTAAACTAAAAGAAGAAAGCATAAATAAACTTTTAGATAGTGAAATCCTTGTTGATACAATTGCTCATTTAATCATTAATATGGCAGACCAAGAAAATAGTCTATTTGTTGTCCGTAATGACTTTAGAGAAACTGATGAAAAATGGAACAGTACGCAAACAGATATTTGGAGAAATGAAATTAATAAAATAATCACTTCTGTAAAATCGTTGTTGATTAAAGAAAATCCAGATGGAACATATACTAATAATTTTAAAGTGTTTACAGAAGGAACAGCAGAAGAACAAATTAATCTTTTACTTGATGTTAAAGATGAAGATATTATCAAGATTACTGACAGTGTAATCATTGTTGATTCAATAAGTAAAGTTCTTATAGATATGTCGAATGAAGAAAATGCTGTTATAAAAATATCTGATGAAGTAAAAGGATATGATGTACAAAGTTGGAAAGTAGAAATTCAAAAATTAATCGCATCGATTAAAGAGTTACTAATTGATGAAAATGGTGAAAAACAAACTGCCAAACTATTAAACGGAAATCAAGATGATATTATCATGATTTTAGTTAACCTTGGCGAAGATGAAAGCAAGATAAGAAAAATTATTGATAGTGAAATAGTTTACCAAACATTAACAAGTTCTGTAAAAAAATTAGGTGAAGGTGAAGAAAAAGTAATTTATTTACCAAGTGATATTGATTCTTGGACTAAAGATGATTGGATAAATGAAGTTAAAGGCATAATTTATGCTTCAAATAAATTATTTATCGAAGGCGAAGGCGAACAAAAGAAAGTAAACTTTGATAAACTAAATGGTGATACTAACACTTTACTTCAAACTATTGTAGATTTATATGATGACACAAATGAAAACGATGATTTATCAAAAGTATTACAAAGCTTAATAATTGTTAAGACAATCTCAGAACAAATAATCAAATTGTCAAAAGAAAATGACATGATTAATACAAACGGAGTTATAAGCTACTCTCTTGATGAGTGGAAAGTAGAGATTAGAGCTCTAGTGGCTTCTTCAAAACTTGTGTTTGCTGATGAGACAGGAAAGATAGATATAAATAATATATCTTTTGATAAATTTATTGTTCTAAATGACAAGCAAATTGAAACATTATTAGATTCACAAATAATTCGTTATAGTGCTTCGAAAAAAACATATGAAATACTAAACGATGGTGCTTTAAAAGATTATATTAATTTAAGAGGTAATGAATCAGAAGATGTTGATTTAGTAAGTAGTGATTTACCTAACCTATTAAAAGTAATCAGAGATTTAAATGAAAAAGGTATAAATTATACTGAATTTACTTTTGATAAGTTCAAGGAGAAAATAGGTGATGATGAAACTAAAGCAGATGAAATAAGTGACATCTTACTTACTTCACAAATAATTTGTAATTCATTAAGCAAAATGATAGGTAAAGTATTAGATGGCGCCTTAGGCGTAGATTCTGATATGAGAAAAGCAGTTAATTTAGATATGGATAAAACTGAAACTGAAGGTAGAAATTACTGGTTAGATAATCCAGAAACTAAAGAAATAGGTGAATTTAAAAAGATATTTAGATTATTAACATGCATAGATCAGTTTACTAATGTTAATAATATAGAGAATAATAAAAACATAAAAGAAGCTAGTCTTATTGCTACACCATTAAAACGTATTAATGATTCTATGGTTTTACGTGGCATTATTCCTATGTTTGTTGAGAAAACAACTGCTAATGTGGATGCGTGGAAATATAGTTCTGGCGATAATATGTATAAGGATCCATACGTATTTACTAAAGAAGAATGGGATCAAGAAATAGATAACATTAGTACAATAATTTCTTTAGTAAATGCTAATAGTCTTACATTAGGTGGTATTAATGTAAAAGAAACTGATCTTAAAGTATTAAAAATGATACTCAAAGAAGTTGCCAAATCAAGAATTTTAAATATCGCATGCATTGAAAAAACTGTTAAAGAAGGCGTTGACAATACATTCTTTGGTGGAAAAGATACAGTTACTGTTGCTAAAGTTTATGATGGCACAAATTATGATGAGAAAATTTTAGCTTGGAATGGAAACGAAGAAAATCAAGGTGAAATTGATAAGCTTATTAATGCACTAGAAGTCTTAAAAACTATTAAATCTACAGAAATAAATGGAACTGCAGATGGACAAGCTAATGCTAAAGTTATAGGAAGATTCTTAGATAAGTGTAAAGAATCTAAGATGTTAAGAAGTGTGATAGTTACTATTGTTAATGAGATATATAAAGATTCTTTAAGTAAAATAGGTATAACTGTAACTGAAAGTTCACTTCAAGGAATTAACTTTGAAACATCATTACCTTTAGCTGCATTATTTATGTAAAAGAAAATACTCTTGTTTTAGTACAATTAATGTACGAAAAGCAAGAGTTTTTTAATTATTTTTAAAATTCAAAAGATACAATATATGACAAATAAAAATAAAGTAATGGACTTATAAGCAAAATTATGATAAAATATATCATACTTTGAAAGGAGACCAAAAATGAGTGATGATAATAAAGCAATAGTTTTTGATGAAGTGGTATTTAAATATAGCAAAAACAATACTATTCTAAATAAAGTCTCTTTTGTTGTTGAAAAAGGTGAATATTGTGTACTGCTTGGTCATAATGGTAGTGGGAAAAGTACGCTAGCCAAACTAATAATAGGATTATTAGAGCATCAATCAGGCAAAATCGAAGTTAATGGTTTAGAATTAAACGAAAAAAATATAAATGAAATTAGAAAAAATGTTGGAATTGTCTTTCAAAATCCCGATAATCAATTTGTTGGAGTAACAGTAAAAGATGATATAGCCTTTGGCATGGAAAATAGGCAAATAGAATATAAAGAAATGGAGAAAAGAATTGATTATTATTCTAAGCTTGTTGGAATGAACGAATTCTTAGATCGAAATCCTGAAAGTTTAAGTGGAGGTCAAAAACAAAGAGTGGCTATCAGTAGTGTATTAGCTTTTGAACCAGAAATAATAATTCTTGACGAAGCAACTTCAATGCTAGATCCTCTAGGAGTGAAAGAAGTTAATGATACAATTAAATCATTAATTGGCAAAAAAACAATACTAGCAATAACACACAATCTAAACGAAGCAATTTATGCTGATAGAGTTATTGTTTTAAACAATGGTGAAATTACTTTAAATGGAACTCCATTTGAAGTGTTTAAAGAAAAAGAAAAATTAAAAGAAGCTAATCTTGATATTACTGATTCAATGAAATTATTAGAATTAATTGAAAAAAGTAATATTAAAGACAAGGAGAAGTTAAGGAGTATATTATGGGAATTAACTTTTCAAAAGTAAATTATACGTACGCACCACAAAAGAAAAAAGTTAAAAACAAATATATTTTAGAAGATATAAATCTAACAATTTCAGAAAAAAACGAATTCATAACTATTGTTGGACACACAGGCAGTGGTAAAAGTACATTAGTACAAATGATGAATGCTCTTTTAGTTCCAACAACAGGTAGTGTAACAGTTTTTGGAAATGAAATTACCTATAAAAAACAAAAAAACTTAAAGAGGTTAAGAAAAAACGTTGGACTTGTATTTCAATTTCCAGAATATCAATTATTTGAAGAAACAGTTCTAAAAGATGTTTGTTTTGGACCTAAAAACTATAAACTTGAAAATCCAGTTGCTAAAGCTAAAGAAGCACTTACAAGCGTTAAAATTTATGAAGATAAATACGAAAAGAGCCCCTTTAGATTATCAGGTGGAGAAAAGCGTAAAGTAGCCATTGCTGGAATATTAGCAAGTGAGCCTAATCTGTTAATTCTTGATGAACCTACTGTTGGCTTAGATCCACAAACAAAGAAAGAATTACTTTTGTTATTAAAAGAAATAAACAAAGAAAAAACAATAATTATTATAACTCATGATATGAATGCCCTGTGGGAAGTATCTACACGTGTGATAGTTTTAGATGACAAAAAAATAGTTTATGATGGCGATAAATACACATTATTTAAAAACGAAGAACTTGTGCGAAAACATTCTTTAGATTATCCTGATATAATCAAGATAATGAATACTATTAAAGAAAAAACAGGAAAGGACATGGACGTTTATAAAGAGAACATTGATGATGCCTTTGATGAACTTCTAAAGGTGTTTGGAAATGAATAATAAAATAATCTTTGGACAATACTACAATACTAATTCTTGGATTCATAAATTAGATCCACGAAGCAAAATAATTGCCGTATTATTATTCATGATATCTGTTTTCTTTGTTGATAGTTTGTATGCTCTATTAGGAATATTTTTAGGATTAATTATTATCGTAATTAGTTCTAAAATACCTGCTTTAAAGTTTTTAGGAAGCATTAAAGCAGTTTCTTATCTTTTACTTTTCGCATTTGTTTGTCAAGTGTTATTTAGAAAAACGGGAGAAGTATTGACTGAATTTAAATTTACTTTAACATATATTAATCTAGCAATAGGAATTGTTTTACTTCTTCTATACTTTCTTTCAGGAAAAGTAATAAAGAAATTTCGATTCTTATTATTTGTATTAACGCTTTTTGTGTGCTTCTTTATCCAAATCTATTTTAAAGTAGGCACAAAAATAACAGACTATGAAATTGTAATTTATAAAGATAGTCTAATATCATCAAGTTTTATTATTTTGAGAATTATTATGATTTTGCTTATGTCATCATTAATGACATTAACAACAAAACCTACAGACTTAAATAATGGTTTAGAAAAACTATTGAAGTTTTTGAAAGTATTTAGAATTAATCCAGCTGTTATTGCAATGATTATGTCAATAGCACTTCGAGAAATACCAAAACTAATAGGCGAAGCTGATAAAGTTTTGAAAGCTCAGGCCTCACGTGGAGTGGACTTTAAAGAAGCTAAGTTAAAAGATAAAATAGGTCAAATTGTTTCCTTAATAGTGCCAATGTTTATTATATCTTATCAAATTGCTGATGATTTATCAGATGCAATGGAAGCTAGAGGATATGATCCTGATGCGAAAAGAACTACAATCAATATCTTAAAAATGCGTGCAATTGATTATATATGCATTGGTCTAATGACTATTATGCTAGTCGTAACAATTGTTATTTAGGTGATGAAATGAGATACAAATGTATAGTTAGTTATGATGGAACGTGCTTTCATGGATTTCAAGTACAACCTAACCTACGTACAGTTCAAGAAGAAATTGAAAAAGTATTACAAATAATATGTAAAAAGAAAATTACGATCTTTCCTTCGGGAAGAACTGATACAGGCGTTCATGCGATAGGTCAAGTATTTCACTTTGATACAGAAATAGATATGGGTGAATGGAACATGAAAAATGCGATAAACTCACGTCTTCCTCGTGATATTTATATTAAAGAAGTATCAAAAGTTTCATTAGATTTCCATGCTCGTTTTTCTTCGAAAAGAAAAGAGTATCACTACATAATAGGATTGGATGAATATAATCCTTTACGAAAGAATTATGTATATTATCCACCTTTTAAGAATTTTGATATTGATAAAATGAAAGATGCAAGTAGTATTTTTGTTGGTGAGCATGACTTTAAGTCATTTACAAAAAATCATAAAATTGAAAATACAGTAAGAACAATATATTCAATAAATTTTGAAAAAACTGAAGATACACTTATAATTAAATTTATTGGTAATGGTTTCTTACACAACATGGTTAGAATTTTAGTTGCAATGCTTTTTATGGTTGGAATTGGTAAATTGTCGAAAGATGATTTAAAATCGATTCTAGACAAAAAAAACAGGGTATATGCCCCTAAAATTGCTCCAAGTAATGGATTATATTTATATGAAGTAAACTACGAATAAAAACGGAGGTAAAATGAAAAAGATTATTAATATATTAGTATTAGTATTTATAATGCTTTTAACTTTTGGATGTGATAAAAGTAAAGACATTAAAATACTTCTTGAAAGCGAAGAAATTGAAATCAAAGTAAATCAAGAAGTTGACTTTAAGAAATATTTTGAAGTATATGTTGCTAATAGTAAAGTAGTTGTTGTTGATGAATATCTAACAAGTAATGTTGATATAACTAAACCTGGAGATTATGAAGTTACTTTAACATTTGAAAATGTATCAAAAACACTAAAGGTTAAAGTTATTAACAAACAAATTGAAATACTTTTATCAGAAGATGAAATAAATGTTTATGTAAATTCAAACTTTGATTACAAGAAATATTTTAAAGTTTTAATAGATGAACAAGAAGTAAATCTAGAAAATGATAAAAATGTTCACTTTGAAAGTAATGTTGATATAACTAAACCTGGAGATTATGAAGTTACTTTAACATTTGAAAATGTATCCAAAACACTAAAGGTTAAAGTTATCGAAGAAGAAAAATATATTGAAATAACAGATAGTATTAAAGTACTAAATCCTGGTGATGAACATAAACTAGAATATAAAACAAATGAAGAAAATGTAGAATTTAGTTCAAATAACGAAAAAGTTGCTACAGTAACAAGTGAAGGTGTTGTTAAGGCTTTAGAAATTGGAACTGTAACTATTACAATAACAGGAAGTGGTTCAAGCTCATCAATTACAATTGAAGTAAAAGACGTTGAAAAAGTTGATTTATCAAAAGCATTTAATAAACTTGTTGATAAGAAAAAATGGAACTTTAAACTTATTTTTTCAACATTAATTGAAGAAGTAAGTCAAGTTATTAGTGACCAATATTCTTATGATGGTGAAAATATAATTTATACATACGAATATGATGGATATAATTATGTTGATTACTTAATAACAGATAATGGTGTTAAATATTATTATACTAGCGAAGATGGAAAATATGTAAAATATGCTGAAGGAACAAGTAACTATAAATTATTAAGCCAATACATCACCGACATTGACTTTTCTAAACTTCTTACTTATTCAGTAATAAAGAAAGGTGATGTGTATTATTTTGAAAATCCAAAAACAGTAAATGACGAAATCTTAGGTGAATATGAGTCTAATTATACTGTGGAAAGTGTTGCTATAGAACTTAATAATGATTATGTTTCCAAAATGACTTTCACTTGTAAAGTATTTGACGAAGGAACAAATAAATATTATACATATATTGATACAATTGAAATATATGATTATGATAAAGTTACTATTGATGTTGAAAAAGTTAAAAAACTAGTTCAAGAAGAAATAATCGTAACAGAAGGAAAAAAATCAGTATTTCTAGATCAAGACTTAAAAGTATCTAGTTCTAGTCCTGAATATACAGCAGATAAACTTGCTAATTCTTATGATGAAATTCGTGGAGTGCAATTCTTACAAAATGTGGGAACAGTAAAAATCACATCTAAAAAATCATATGAGGATGTAAAGAGTATTACACTTGTTCTCGCAACAAACCAAGAATTAGGTGCTAATGTTAAAGTCAAGGTTGGTTCAGTATATTTAAAATGCGATGGCCAAGAAGAAGTTACAATCTCAAAAACTAATTTCAATGAAACGGTTACAGTAACATTTACGGCAAATGATTTACTAGATGGTGTTATTGAAGTAGAGTTGATCCCTACTTCAAAAAAATCTATCTATATCAAATCAATAGCATTTGCAAGCACTGGAAGCGGAAGTGAAGCAAATGAATACATGGAAAAACAAAACTATGATTCAAAAACATTTAATCATAACACTTTACAAGATTATATCAAAGAAAGTGATGATTCTATTGGCTTACCATGTGAAGGAAACATCAATGTTTTAGTAGTTCCTGTACAATTTAAGGAATATAAAAAATATACAAACGAACAATTACAAAATATAAATAAAGCTTTTAATGGAACAGTAGAAGATACTGGATGGCAAAGCGTAAAAACATATTATCAAACATCATCTTTTGGAAAATTAAATATGACATTTGATATCGTAGATCCAGTAGATTTATCAAATTCAGTTAGTTATTATGAAAAATATTCTAAACAAGTAATTTGGGATGATGGAACGCAAGATACAAAAGATGGTTCAATGCTAATACTAGAAGAAGTATTGGGTAAGTTAGATCCAGAAATGGATTTAACAAAATATGATAATGACAACGATAAAGTCATTGATGGAGTATATTTAATATACAATAATGAAGTAGATTATGATGGCGATTTCTACTGGGCTTATGTTTCATGGTATTCACAACCTGATGAAAAGACATATGATGGATTATCAGCATATTATTATTTATTTGCAAGTTATTATTTTGTTGACGAAGATACAGAAACAGGCTATAAATATGAAGGCATTATAAAAGGATTAAAACTTAACTCAACAACTTTTATTCATGAAACTGGCCATATGCTTTCAATGGATGACTATTACGATTATAACCAAGGTGAAGGTAGTGATAGAGGTCTAGGTGGTGCAGCAATGATGGATAATGCTTATGGTGACCATGATTCGTACACAAAAACAATAATGGGATGGGTAACACCAACAATTATTACAGAAACTAAAACAATAACTATTAAAGACTTTGAATCAAGTGGTGATGTAATTTTAGTACCATTAAAATTTAATAACTCATATATGTCAGAATATCTATTAATAGATTTATATACAAATACTGGTTTAAATAAACTTCATGGTGATATGACTTATCTATATGGTTTATGTCAATATGGAGTTAGAATATATCATATTTCCTCTGATATTGAAAAACCATATAATGATAGTTATGGATCATTCACAACAAATAATAATTCAATGTCTGAATATGCTTTAATAAAACTAATTGAAGCTGATGGCGATACAAACTTTGAATCAAGTGAAGGATATGCATCATCAACAGATCTTTGGCTTGCTAATACGTCATTACAAGATGTATTTCCTAAGTATACTAGAAATGATGGAAAACTAATTAATTTTAATATTAAAATTAATAGTGTAAACATAAATGAAGCTAGTATTACAATTGAATATATGAATTAGGACTTTTATTGTCCTTTTTCTTTTGCATTTGACAACAATTATACATAATAGTATAATACACATAAATTAATGTTAAAGAGGTTTTATTATGAGAACAAAAATTAAAATGCTTAGTTTGGGATTATTAGTTATGATATTGTTATGTATAATGGTATCTTGTGAGAAAAAAATCATAAGTAGCGACATAGTAATACTTTATACTAATGATGTTCATTGTAAAATAGATGAAGAAATAGGTTATGCTGGGTTAGCAAGTTATAAAAACTATGTAAAAACAAAGACTGATTATGTCACTTTAGTAGATTGTGGAGATGCAATCCAAGGTGATGCAATTGGAACTATCTCTAAGGGGGAGCTTATAATAGACTTAATGAACGAAGTAGGATATGATTACGCTATATTAGGTAATCATGAATTTGATTATGGAATAGACCAATTATCAAACTTAATAAATAAATCTAAGGCTACATATTTAGGATGTAATCTTGAGTATAGTGGAACTAAAACAAATAAATTATCAAATGTTAAAAGGTATGAGATAAAAGAATATGATGATAAAAAAGTAGCGTATATAGGAATAAGTACTCCTGACACATTAGTGTCATCAAATCCGACTAACTTTAAAGAAAACAATGAATTTGTTTATGGATTTTTTGGCGAATCTAATGAAAAATTCTATGATAGAGTTCAAGATACAATCGATGAATGCAAAAACAAAGGTGCAGATTATGTTGTTATTTTATCACATTTAGGTGATGAAGTAGGAGTAAGTGGTATTACATCGATGTCTTTAATTGAAAACACAAAAGGAATAGATGTCTGCTTAGATGCACATAGTCATCACGCTTTCTCAACAAAACTTATAGAAAATAAAGATAAAAAGAAAGTATTACTATCACAAACTGGAACACAATTAGATGCTATAGGGCAACTAGTAATAACACATGATGGTTTCCTTACAACAAGCTTAATAACTGATTATACTGATAAAGATACAAAAGTTAATAATAAAATTGAAGAGGTTAGGAAAACATGCAATGAAATATTAAAAGAAAAAATAGCCACAAGTGATATTTCATTATTTATAGCAGATACTGAAGGCGTAAGAATGGTTCGTAGCCGTGAAACCACAATTGGCTCATTCTGTGCAGACGCCTATAGACTAGTTACAGAAGCTGATATAGCATGTGTAAATGGAGGAGGAATTAGAGCAAGTTTGCCTCAAGGTGAAATAACATACGAAGATATAATCGCCATTCATCCATTTGGAAATATGATTTGTGTTGTTGAAGCAACAGGGCAAGAGATTCTAGATATGTTAGAGGTAGCCTCACGTAACACTGAATTAGTATACAAAAAAGATGGTCTTGCATATGGTGAAAACGGAGGTTTCTTACAAGTGTCAGGTATAAAATATACAATTGATACAAGTATTAAATCAAGTGTTATCTTTGATGAAAAAGGATTCTTTAAAGAAATTAATGGTAAGCGAAGAGTTTGTGATGTTTATGTATTAAGTGGTAATGACTATACTTTAATTGATGTTAATAAAACATATACTTTAGCATCAAATAATTATATTATTAAAAATGGTGGCGATGGTATTAATATGTTTATGGATAATAAATTAATACAAGATGAGACACTAATTGATAATCAAGTGTTAATCACATATATACGTGATATATTAGGTGGTAAAGTTGGCGATAAATATTCAACAACACAAAATAGAATAATAATAAAATAAAGGATTTTAAAAGGTTATATAGGTTTTATCTATTAACCTTTTTTAAATAATTGTCACCAATTTATAACATTAAATGTCTTATAGGTAAAAGGAGGCAGAATGTTATGAAGAACATTTGGGAAAAAATTATCTATTTATTCACAGCTATAGCATGTTTGTTTTCTATTGGATGTAAAGAGGAAAAAGATGAAAAAAGCAAAACTAGCGTAAAACAAGAAGAAATGAACGAAAAGAATAATCTTGTTATTACAAATGAAAAAGAATTACCAGGTTTAAGGGCTAAAATTTATGGTCAGGACATTGAAAAAGTAAATATCTTTATGACGCTAGTCTATGAAAATGGTGAAATTGATGACGACGAATTAGTCAGATATAATAAAGAAAATCAAGAGAAAGTGCTTTCGGAAAATGGTTTAGATATATATGATGACTATAGAATAAAACAATACTACTCAAATAATGTATATTATAATATTCCATATAGTAATTGGAATGAAAACATAAAGAGTGATTTCGAAAAAGCAAAACAAAAAATGAAGATTACATATATTTCTAAGTATAACACAATTTATGCAAGTTTACCTAGTAGTAGTAATCTTGAAAAGGTTGATTATAAAGAACTAAATGTTAAAGAAAATATTAAACCAGGTATTTATTTTACATATGATGAATATGCTAAGGAAAATCAGGCATTTATCGATAAAAATGTATTTGAAGATTATAATCTTGTTATAACAAAAACATTATCTGTGCCATATATGAATATTAAAAAAGAAATAAATGAAGTATATATGAATAATAATACTTTAGAAATATGTGAAAAAACATATGAACCTTTAGTTACAATGTGTGCTGAAAAAACATATAATTATGTTCTTTTGGTTCCTAAGAGATATAATATTAAAGATGTTAAAGTAAATAGTATTATTAGTTTTGATAAAATCAAAGGTATAAGAGATGCATATTATAAAACCTACACATTGAATGAAAAGAGATAAAGTGAAATGGTTATGTAGATAAATGCATAACCTTATAAATTATATAATGAGGATATTTAAATGAAAAAATTAGGAAAGATTATGAGCCTATACTTACTGCTTGCCTTGTTTATTGGTTTATTTGCTTGTTCTGATAGATTATTTACTGAAAGAAAAATAATGTCTAGTGAACTTACAAGTAATGTCCAAACAAGAGAAATTAAGGTTAAGGATATAGATATAACTTTCGAAAATATTTACAGCGAATTTGCTGTGAAGATGATGAAAGAGTTATATGAAGAAGAAAATACTTGTATATCTCCACTTTCAATAGCTGCTGCTTTTGGTATGGTTACAAATGGCGCAAATGGAAAAACAAAAGATGAATTGGAGTCATTACTAGGAACTGATGTCCAAACATTTAATTCTTATTTTGCATCATTAATGAGTAAAAATGGAAAAAGTAAGAAATTATATCTAGCAAATTCGATATGGAGTCGAAAAGATGAAGTAACAGTCAAAGATGAATTTTTAGATATTGTTAAGAATAATTATCATGCTCAAGTTTATTCATCAGAATTTGATGATAATACAGTAAAAGATATCAATAATTGGGTGTATAACAATACACGAGGTGGCATTGGCAATATAATCGAAAAAATTGAACCTTATGAAATACTTTTCTTAATTAATGCTCTTGATTTTGAGTCAGAATGGAAAGAAAAATTTGAGAAGAATGAAATCGTAAATAAAACATTCCATGGATTACAAAGTGAAAAAGAAGTTTCTATGATGTTCGCTACAGAACATACTTATATTGAGTCTAAAAATGCCAAAGGATTTATAAAATCATATGCAGATGAGGATTATAAATTTGCTGCTCTACTTCCAAACGAAGATATATCAATCAAAGAATATATGAATTCTCTTACTGGCGAAGAACTCAATAAAATATTAGCAAATGCACAAAAAGAGTCTATTAGAATAGGCCTACCTAAATTTGATTTTGAAAACACATTTGATATGAAACCAACTCTAAAGAAACTAGGAGTAAATGAAGCATTTGAAGAATATGGTGATTTCACTAATCTTGGAACTAGTAAAAATGGAATTATGTATATAGGAAGCGTTATTCATAAAACACACATTTCAGTAGATGAGATGAAAACAAAAGCAAGTGCGGTAACAAGTATTGGGATGACAAATGATTCAGCAGTAATGTTAAAACCAATTATTCTTGATAAACCATTTGTCTATATGATACTTGATAAAAATAATTTACCTATATTTATTGGTGCAATTGTAAACTTTTAAATGATTGTTTTATATAAAATCTATATTTTATATTTTAAACCTTATAATTAAGCAAAAATTACAATTAGTTGTTGAATTATCTTCTTTGTTATTATACAATATAGGCATGATAGTGCATTTTAAATTATATGGAACAATGGAGGTAATGAAATGAAAAAAATAGCTATAGTTGTAATTTATGTATTTTTGGCAATTATACTATGCTCATGTAAAAGAAATCTAAATATTGAAAAAGGAATGAGTTATAGTGAATTTATGGAACAAACAAAAGGTTTATCATTATTTCAATTTGGTAAGTATGCTTGCTATGAAGAAAATAATGCTAACTTGGTTATAGAATTTGGAGAGAATGATGATAATAATTCTATAATTGTAAATTATCAAAGATTTCCAAAAAGAAAAGTGTCTTTAAAAGATAAAGATAAAATAAAAAAGGGTATGACAATTTATGAAGTTGTGGAAATATTAGGTACACCTAGTGGAATAGTAACTTCTGGGCTAATTGTAGTAGCTTTTCCAATAAGTTATAAAGATATGATTACGGTTCAATTTAACGATAATTTAGTAGTAATTGGTTAAATTTTAAAGTTAAGTTATTGTAAATACTATTGAGTTAGTAAAACACAAGTGCGTAGTTTCACTAACTCTTTTATTTTTTAAATAAAAAAAGTTAAAATAGATGATAAAGTTTTAGACATAATTTGGAATATAGTCATGAAAAATTAACTTAATCAAAAAATCTCTTTATTTTTTTTAATAAATGTGAGATAATTAATAATAAGGTGAAAATTATGAGTATAAAGTTTATAACAATCGAAGGTGGAGAAGGATCTGGTAAAACTAGTATTATCAAATTACTTCTCGAAGATTTGAAAAAAGAAAATATTGATGCTATCTCAACAAGAGAACCCGGAGGTAGTAAAATAGCTGAACAGATACGTAATGTGATTCTTAATGTTGATAATGTTAATATGGATTATATGACTGAAGCTTTACTATATGCTGCAAGTCGTCGCCAACACTTAGAAGAAGTTGTAAAACCAGCTATTGATGATGGTAAACTTGTAATATGTGATAGATATATTGATTCTTCGCTTGCTTATCAAGGTTATGCTAGAAATTTGGGAATAGATAATGTCTATAATATTAATATGTATGCTACAAATGGATTTCTTCCAGATCTTACAATTCTAATAGATATACCTCCTGAGGTAGGTTTAGAACGAATCAAAAAGAATAGTCGTGAAGTTGATCGTTTAGATTTAGAAAAAATATCTTTTCATAAAAAAGTACATGAAGGATACTTACTAGTTTCTAAAAAGTTCTCATCAAGAATTGTTATTGTAGATGGAAATAAACCTTTAGATGATGTATATAAAGATGTTAAGAAAATTATTGAAGAAAGGCTTAAGTTAAGGAGTTAATATGGATTATAGTTTTTTATTAAAAACCCAAAGCAAAATTGTTAAGCTTTTTAATAATGGACTTAAAAAAGACAGATTAGCCCAGGTATACCTAATAGAAGGAATACAAGGAACTCCTAAAATGCAAGCAGCAATGTATCTTGCTAATATGATACTATGTGATACTCATGATTTCTGTGGGAAGTGCATTAATTGTAAACGTATTGAAGAAGGCGTTCATCCTCGTCTTTTCACACTTGAACCAATAAAAGCTGAAGGTACAAGTGCAAGTATCAAAAAAGAACAAATAGATGCTCTAGAAGAAGAATTCTCATATAGTGGACTAGAAAAAGGACCACGAGTATTTATCATAAATGATATTGAAAAAGCAACATTGAGTGCTGAAAATAGTTTGCTTAAGTTTCTTGAAGAGATGAAAGAAAACTGTTACGGAGTTTTAATAACTTCAAATTTAAGCCAAGTATTAGAAACTATTAAATCGAGATGCCAAGTTGTTACTCTTGAAAGAATAAATAAAAATGTTTTAAAAGAAGCATATTTGAGTAAAGGAACAAATGAAGAATTAGCTCGTATACTATGTACACTAACAAATAATGTTAAAGAAGGATTAACATTTTTAGAAGATGAAACAATTAATAAAATAATTTCTTTAGTCAGAAGTATTAATAGAACATTTTATAATAACGATGTTTCTGAGCTAATTATGAATGACGAAGGTAAGTTTTTATTACAAGCACAAGATAAGAAATATCATCAAATATTTTTAGATTTGTTAATTACAATAACAAATGATGCTATTTACTATTTGCTTGGGGAAAAAGATAATATCGTTTTTGTTAATACGATTGAAGAACTTATGGAATACGATGTCGATAAAAGTAAGGTAGATTATAAAAATATATCTAAACGAATGGATATATTATTAGAATGCCGTAGAAAAATAGAATACAATGTAAACATAGAATTATTGTATATGGATATGTTTATTAGATGTAATAAATAAATGTGAGGTTAAAAATGGCAAAAGTTGTAGGTATAGTGTTTAAAGATATTGGAAAAATATATTGGTTTAAACCAGAACCATATAGTCCTCAAAAAGGGGACAAAGTCGTAGTTGAGACAGTAAGAGGCTTAGAACTTGGTTTCGTTGAGACAGATGTAAAAGAAATACCTGATGAAGAATTAGAACATGAACTTAAACCAATAGTTCGTATGGCTAATAAATATGATATTAAAAACTATCTCAGCAATCTTGAAAAAGCTGAAAAAGATTTTGAAGCTTGTAAGAAAATTGTTAGCAATAGAAAATTAGATATGAAATTATTATATTGTGAGTACACATTAGATAAACAAAAAATAATTATCTATTATAATGCTGAAGGTAGAGTAGACTTCCGAGAATTATTAAAAGACTTAGCAAGTGAATTTAGAGTACGTATAGAGCTAAGACAAATAGGACCTCGTGAAGGTGCTAAGATAATCGGAGGAATTGGTCCTTGTGGCAGAGAAATATGTTGTAAACAACACTTACGAGAATTTGATTTAGTTACAATGAAAATGGCAAAGGATCAAAATATGAGTTTAAGTGCTTCAAAGATAGCTGGACTATGTGGAAAGTTAATGTGCTGCATAAGCTATGAGAACGAAACTTACTGTGAAATACGAAAGCGCATCCCTCTTACCGGCGATATCGTTAATACTCCTAATGCGAAGAATTGTAAAGTCGTTGGCGTTGATATTTTAGCTGAACGAATAAAAGTAATGGATAAAGACGAAGTTGTAACAGAGTGGAATGCTAAAGATGTTATAAAAATAAAAGGTCATAAAGAAGAAATTTCTGCAAAAGACCTTACTGATGATGTTGAAGATGATTAATAATGGTGAAAAGATTCATGAATTATTAGGTTATGAAAATATCAAAATAATTCAAAAAGATGATGTATTTAGTTTTTCGCTTGACTCAATGCTTCTTGCAAACTTCATTGACGCAAATAAAGCTCAAAAGATAATTGATTTAGGTACGGGTAATGCTCCTATTCCTCTATTTTTAACTCTTAAGACTAATGCCAAAATATATGGAATAGAAATTCAAGAAGAACCTTTTGACCTGGCTCAAAGAAGTGTTGAACTAAATCATTTAGAAAATCAAATAACAATTATTAAGGATGATTTAAAAGGTATTTATAAAAAATTAGGAGCAAACACGTTTGATATAGTTTGCTCTAATCCACCATATTTCAAAGTATCAGATACAAGTATTATCAATAAAAATGATACTCTAACAATTGCTCGTCATGAAGTAAAGGCTAATGTAAATGATATTATCGAAGAAGCAAGTAAACTACTTGTTGATGGAGGCAAATTATATATCATACATAGAATTGAGCGAATGCCGGAAATAATAAAATTATTAGAAAACAAAAACTTTGGAATCAAAAGAATGCAACTTATATATCCAAAGGAAGATGGTAATGCATATATGTTTATCATTGAAAGTAAAAAAAACAAAAAAACAGATTTAAAGATTATCAAACCATTAGTTGTACATAATAATGGTAGATATACAGATGAAGTATTAAAAATATTTAATTTTAAAAAAACTTGTTAGAAGGAGGACTTATATGTTATTGAATTTATTATCAAAAGAAGAAAAGTACTATTTCTTAGATCTTTTAACTAAGGTATTTACTGCTGATGGAGAAGTAACAGATTTTGAAAAACGAATTCTTCAAATTTATAAAACAGAAATGGGTGATGATATAAATAAACATCGTCATAGTAACTTGCCATTTGAAAAACTTGTTGAGTATTTTGCATCAAAACCAAAGACAACAAAAAACATTGTTTATTATAACATCGTTTTTGTTTCACTTTCCGATGAATTTTATTCTGTTGAGGTTCATGAAATACTTGATCAAATACAACATGAATTATTAATAACAAATAAGAAAAAGATTGAATTGCTTAAAGCAATTTATGCTGAAAAAGACTTAAGAGAAAAAGTAAAAAGGCTTGTATTTGAATGATAAACTTATACTTAGTTCCTACTCCAATAGGTAACATCTCTGATATGACATTTCGGAGTATTGAAGTTTTAAATAGTGTAGATACTATTTATTCGGAAGATACAAGAAATACTAAAGTACTTTTAGCGCATTATGAGATAAAAACACCTTTGAAAAGCTATCATAAATTTAATGAAGATGAAAGATCAAAAGAAATAATTGAAGAACTAAAACAAGGGAAAACGGCAGCAATTGTCAGTGACGCTGGGTATCCTGGAATTAGTGACCCTGGGTATTTAATTGCTAAGAGAGCAATAGACGAAGGTTTATGTGTCTCTACAATTCCTGGGGCAACGGCTTCTCTAACGGCCTTGGTAACATCAGGACTTCCTTGTGATCGCTTTTACTTCTATGGATTTCTTCAACATACAATTAGTCAAAAGAAAAAAGAATTAACTAATTTAATAGATTTTAAAGATACACTTATATTTTATGAATCACCACATCGAATAAATGAAACATTGAAAGTGATTAATGAAGTAATGGGTAATAGAAGAATAGTAATTGCTAGAGAACTTACTAAAAAGTATGAAGAGTATATTCGTGGGAGTGTTCAAGAGTTAATCAATATGAATTTAGAATTAAAAGGAGAACTTGTTATAATATTAGAAGGCAGTAAAAAAGAAGCCTTAAAAGTAAACCTTTCAAATCTAAAAGTTGAAGAACACTACAACTATTATTTAAACCAAGGAATCGATTCTAAGACTGCTCTAAAAATGGTAGCTAAAGATAGAGGAGTTGGTAAAAGTGAAATATATAGTTTATTATTTACGAAAAAGGAGTGAAATTTAATGGATATCAAAGGAACAAAAACTGAAAAAAACTTAATGGAAGCATTTGCTGGTGAATCACAAGCACGAAATAAGTATAACTATTTTGCAAGTGTTGCCAAAAAGGAAGGATACGAGCAAATAGCAAGTATCTTTGAGGAAACTGCAAATAACGAAAAAGAACATGCAAAAATGTGGTTTAAGGAATTAAAAGGTATAGGAACCACAAAAGAAAATCTATTACATGCTGCCTTAGGCGAAAATTATGAATGGACAGAAATGTATGAAAAGTTTGCTGAAGAAGCCGAAGAAGAAGGATTTATTGAACTTGCTAATAAATTTAGAAAAGTTGCCGCAATAGAAAAAACACATGAAGAAAGATATCGTAAGCTTTTAAAAAATATTGAGATGCAACAAGTGTTTGAAAAATCAGAAATTACAATGTGGGAATGCCGTAATTGTGGACATATAGTTGTCGGCAAAAAAGCACCAGAAGTATGTCCTGTATGTAACCATCCACAAAGTTATTTCGAAGTGAGAAAAGAAAATTATTAATAAGTTCATAGTATTTATGAACTTTTAATATACAAATGAGGCAATTCATGAGAAAAAATTTAGGTGTTAAACCATGGTTTTATCCATTACCAGTTTTAATAATTGGAACATATGATGAAAACGAAATTCCAAATGCAATGAATGCAGCATATGGTGGATTGTACGATGCTGATATGGTTGAATTTAATATTGGCCACAATAAAAAAACATTCAAAAACATTCAATTAACAAAAGAATTCACAGTTAGTTTTGCTGATGTAGATAATGTTGTAGCTAGTGATTATGTTGGCTTAGTATCTGGTAATGAAGAAACAAAAAAGATCGAAAAGTCAGGTTGGACAGTAGTTAAAGCAGAACATGTGAATGCTCCTATATTTGAAGAACTTCCTGTTACTTGGGAGTGCAAATTAGTCCGAATAACTGAAGAAGGTAATGTTATTGGAAAGTTAGTAAATGTGAGCGTAAACGATAGAGTTCTTGATGAAAAAGATAAAATATCAATGGATAAATTCAAACCATTAGTTTTCGATCATGTTTCTGGTGATTATTTAAAGGTAGATGGTGTTGTAGGTAAAGCATTTGAAGTGGGAAAGAAACTAATTAAATAATAAGCAAATAAAAAATGGTCAACTGATACATATTCATAGTTGACCATTTATTTTTATAATAAATGTATATTTTGTTTAGCTAAACTTTCAATGTCTTCTTCACTCCATACAGAAGATTGTACTTCACCAATATGAGCCTTTTTTAAGAAAAACATACATAGACGAGATTGTCCGATTCCTCCACCAATAGTATAAGGAAGTTCTTTTTTCAATATGCTTTGGCAGTATGGATTGTTAAGTTTGTATATTTCGTTTTTTGCTTCTAATTGTTTTACCAAACTATCTTCATCTACTCTAATACCCATTGAAGATATTTCGTATGCGCGATCAATAACATCATTGTAAAGAATAATATCACCATTTAAATTCCAGTCATCATAATCAGCAGCTCTTCCATCATGAGATGAACCATCACTTAAAGGCCAACCTATTTGATAAAGGAAGACAGCTTTATATTCTTTTGTAATCGCGTTTTCTCGTTCCTTACGTGAATAAGTTGGATATCTTTTTTCTAATTCTTTTGTAGAGATAAAGGTAATATCTTTTGGTAAGTCAAAAGTTAATTCAGGATATTTTTTAGTAACTAAATCAGCAGTTTTAAGAATAACAGCATATATTTTACTAACTATCTTTTTAAGATAACTATAAGTTCTTTCGTTCTTAGAAATAATTTTCTCCCAGTCCCATTGATCAACATAGGCAGAATGAAGTAAATCAAGATCTTCATCACGACGGATGGCATTCATGTCAGTATATAATCCTTTACCATGCTCAAAATTATATTTTTTAAGAGCCATACGCTTCCACTTTGCTAAGGATTGGACGATTTCAACGTCTTTACCAATTGCTTTAATATCAAATCTAACTGCACGTTCGTAGCCGTTAAGATTGTCATTAAGTCCAGTCTCCGGAATAACAAATAATGGAGCAGATACACGTGTAAGCTCTAATTTTTTTCCTAGAAGCTTTTCAAAATTGTCTTTTACAAACTTAATAGCAACTTCAGTTTCTAGTAGATTTAAGATTGGTTTATAATCTTTCATTTTAACACCTCCGTTTTGTGTAAATTATAACACTATCTTTTTGAAAACTACAAGAAGAAAATGCTTACATTTGCATTTTTTAACACTTTTTATAGGTTTAAAGTAATTCTTCAAATAATTATATTAAAGTAAATAGGAAAAAATACATAAATGTATAATTACAAAAATGTACATACATAAAGATAGATTTATATAAATAATTTGTCAATGACAATTTTTAAAGCATATAGAAATAAAAGTAAGAGATGTTAAGGCAACTATTACTGATTCAGGCAGATTCAAATGCAATTAGATAAAATCTATTTGACGCAATATTACGACATAGATTTATTAAGAAAAGCGGGATATAACAAATTTAAGATAACGTGAACATTAGATGTGAAGGAAATAGATGATGGATATCGACATATATTTTTCTTTAGTTCAGATGAAACAAATGATAAATATTGCTTAAATGGTGCCGATGGCCATCAATTTGAAATAGATTCAGATAAAAAATAACTAGTTATGTAAAATATTCTTTTACAGAAACAATTTCTAATAGAGAATTAAAAGAATATTTATATATAAGATATGAAGCGTCAGGTAAATTTGAAGATACATGGGTAAATAAAAATGTCCTTGTAAATATCACTCCTAAAAAAATAGTATTAATATAATAAAATCTTTTATAAATCAATAGACAAAAGAAGTCAGTAATGATATAATAAGGACATAACGAGGTATAAAGATGAAGATAGTAAAAAATAATAATGTTTCAATAAAAATAAATGAGTTAGGAGCAGAACTTAAGTCATTTAATGTTTTTGGAAAAGAATACATATGGTATTCTGACCCTAAGTTTTGGGGTAGATCAGCACCATTTCTATTTCCAATTGTTGGTTCAATAAAAGATAAAAAAACAATAATTAATGGAAAAGAATACTTTCTATCACAACATGGATTCTTACGTGATCAAGAATTTATTGTAAAAAATGAAAATAGTAATTATATTGAATTTGAGAACACTTATTCAGAAGAAACACTAAAGCTATATCCATTTAAGTATAAAGCTAATGTTAGATATGATATTAATGATGATTCTGTAAAAACAAGTATTACCATAACAAATTTAGGTGAAGACATAATGCCTTTTAATATAGGTGGTCATCCTGCTTTTAATTGCCCATTAGAAAAAGATGAAAAGTTTTCAGATTATAGGATTATTTTCTCTAAAGAAGAATCATTTGCTTCTCCAAAAGTATGTGCAGGGGGATTATTAGACTTTAGTACTAAAGTATATGAGCAAAAGAATATAAAAGAATTACAACTAAATAAAGAAATATTTACTATTGATACAATACTAATAACAAATGTAAAATCAAAAGAAGTAAAACTTGTGAATAAAAATAATAAAGGAATTCAATTAATATATGATGATTTTTCAACGCTTGCGATTTGGACTCCATATAATGAAGCACCATTTATTTGTCTTGAACCATGGATTGGATATAATGACAAGGTAGACACTAATGGTCAATACCTAACAAAAGATAATCTAGTAAAACTAAAGAAGGGTGAATCGTTCACAGCAAGTTATACAATAAGGGCACTTAACTAGGTGTCCTTTTCAACTTGTAGATTTTAAACATTAAAAAGTACGTATGGAGTATAATGTATACGTAAAAAGGAGGAAGTGTATATGAGTATTTTAAAATCAAAAATCATTCGTAACTTCGTAAACACAATTTATTTATTTGGACTTAATGCTTCAAGTGAGGTTCGTCAAATTATTATCAATTATCTTGAAAAAGTATTTAATTATAAATTAGATGATGAAACTAAAGATATTCTTCTTAATGATAGATTATCTCTTGAAGAAATAAATCTCTTTTTCCGAAAATACAAATATATGCTTTTGGATGGAGATGAAGTTGGAGAATTAGAAGAAGTAAAAAAAGTATATGAAGTAGCACGTGAAAGTATTAACTTATTTACAAGCTTAGAAATAAAAGTTGAAGATGATAGTATTTCAGTTCTTAAATCATTTGAAACTTTACAAGAAGCTTTTAGTAAAAACTTAATTCTTGCTAATAGTATATATGGAGTAATTTATTATAATGGAATATTTAAGGATATAAATGTTGATAAAGCTAATATGTACTTTATAAAGAATGCTTTATGGAATAATGAATTTGCTATGTTAGCCTTAGCATTAAATTATAAAGAACAAAAAGATTATGAAAAGAGTTTATATTGGGAACGCATGGCGATGAAAATGAACTTTTTAGAAGAATGTGAAGAATATGATTTGCCAAAAAATGTTATCAAAAAAATAGAAAAAGAAGTTGAAAAGGATTATGAAATACATAAACTTTTAAAAGATGATCGTGCAAGTAGCCAATACAACTTACAAACTTATAATCCAAGTTTATCAAAAATACTTTATGATAAATCATTTAATATTACTGAAAAGAAAGCTTTACTTTTCACACAACAAAAAATGGATTATTCACATGTAAGTGCTTTAGTATGCGAAAAGAAAAAATATGAATTATCAAAAATAAAATATAGTTTCCGTGCTGATGAGCAAGAAAGATTGATTAAAGCTTTAAAAGTTATCACAAGTAAAGAAAATAACTATCCATTAATTATAAATTGTGAAAGCAAAGTTATTATTAATTTATATTCTAACTTTATCAATGAATACTTTAAAAATGATATCGTAAAAGATTTAGATGCCACTAGATGTGATTACAATGCTCTTTTAAGAACACACGCACAAAATAACTATTTATATCAAATAGTAACTCAAAATGGATCTAATAATATAGTTATGAAATATCATAATTTACATGAAGTAAAAGATTCTAATCTTTCAATGTTCTTAAGCTTATTGAATCCTAATGAGAAGTATTTCATTCAAGATTTGACGGCATCTGTTGATAAGAGTCATTTAATTAATATTATCTTTGTACAAAATTTACATTCATTAGATAGCCGCATTTTACAATCTTCAAATATCATAACTTTAAAGAAAGAAACAGAAGAAGAAAAAGAAGAAATTGTTCGCACAAAATTCTTAATTGAATTAGAAAACAAAGGAATCGAATATTCAAAAGAATATGATAAGTATATAGATAAAATAGCATCTACAATATCATTCGAAAGAATATTTGAAGTAATCAATGAAGTTGTATCACGTGTTAGTTTCGAAACTGAAGATGTTCTTAATGAAATAATTGTACAAGCTAAAAACTCTCGTACAATTGGGTTTTAGGAGGTAAATTATGAATCGTAAAATTGATTTAATTAGTAAAAATCGTGAAAACACACCATTTTATGATTTTAAGGATATAAAAAAATTATGTAAAGATCCTAATAATGAATATTTTGGTAAGTGTGTTCCTTATAATGAACTTGAAAACTATGAAACAAATTGTATTCCTATTGCTCACTTTTATGATGATAACAACAAATTACAAGTTGTATTTTCAAGAGATCCTTCTCATGCTTTAGGTATTGGATGTACAGGAGCAGGAAAAACAACTTCTTTAGTAATCCCTAAAGTTAATATTTTATCATCTCTTAAAAATAAACCATCATTTATTATCATTGATGTAAAAGGAGAACTTCATGATAAATTAAGTGGTCATTTGAAAGAAAAAGGATATAATATAAAAGTTATCGATTTAGACGAACCAGAATATAGTGCATCATGGAATCCTTTATTAAGCATTTATGATAAATATATAGAAGCACATGAAATTGTCAAGAAAGTTGTTGAACATACAGATAGTATCTCAGATTATCCAAATCTTTCAAAGTTTGCATATAAAGGGAAACCAAGTGTATGGTATGAATTTGATGATGTTGCTTATAGTGATTTAACAAATCTTAATAAAGCAATAAGTCATAAAAAAGAAAAGTTAATAGCCGATGTATCTGAAGAAATACGCGACTTATCATATATGTTTATCGTAACCCAAAACTTAGATGATCCTCACTGGGATGATACAGCTCGTGACTTGTTTGCAGGTGTAATCTTTGCAATGCTTGAACGTACAATACTTGAAGATGGTAAATGCTTAACAAGGAATCAGTTTAACTTACGAAACATTGTTAATGCCATCTTAGCATCAAGAGAAGATGATTTAAAGAGATTTATTAACAATAGCGATAGACGTGGGGAAGCTTATCGATTTGCAACAAGAATCGTTAATATGGAAGCAGAGAAAACTAAATCATGTTATTTTGGCGTTTTATCGACACAACTTTCACCATTTAAGAGTTATGCTATTCAAAAGGTTACAATTAAGAATACAATAAATTTTGATAGAATTACTGATGAACCAGAAGCAGTTTTTATCAAAATGGATGACTTGAAAGAATCTAATTACAAATTAGCTCAATTAATAATATTAAGATTATATCAACAAATCAAAAATATAGCTAAGAAAATGCCTGGAAGAACTCTTACTAAACCTGTGCATTTTATCTTAGATGAATTTGGCAATTTCCCAAAATTTAATGAGTTTGCCAAAATGATTAGTGTGAGCCGTAGTTATAATATATGGTATACAATGATTGTTCAATCGTATAGCCAACTTAAAATGATTTATGGTGAAGGTGTATCAAATGTTATTATCGAAAATAGTAACATGAGATTATTCTTTGGTACAAATGATTTCTATACTATGAAGAGTTTTTCAGAGGCTTGTGGGAAGAAAGCTAAAATATCTGAAGTAGCTTATTTGAATGGCAATTCATCTAATTTGTCAGCATGCCCAATTGAAGAATTTCCAACTGTACCGGTGTCTGATTTATCAAAGATTGATACATCTGAAGTTTATATAACATGCTTTAGAATGCCAGTGTTACATTCAAGGATGGAAAGATATTATTTAGTTAAAGAGTTTGAACCTCTTCCACCAGTTGAATATAGAGTAATTGACAATATTGAAATCGGAACTAAGGAATATACATTTGATATTGGCGAAGATGATAACATATTCTCAGGAAAGAAACAATTCCCATCAAAATATGTTCCAAATAAGAAAAAAGAAGCTGATATAACAAAGAAAATGTTAGCTTATTTTGAAGAATTATTAATCATAAAGAAACCTGGTAAAAATGCTATACGTTCATTTATAGAAGTATCACGTACTATTTTGCCTATGTATATACTTGATTATTTAAGTAATGTTAATGAAAGAAATATTTATATGGATTATAGGGAGTTATCAAAAAACAATTTGATTACGAAAACAACGTTCTATAAAACATTAAATAAAGAAATAGTCACTGCGTTCTTGGAAAACGAAATAGAAAGCTTAGATGTTAATAAAGAAAGCTTTATGGATGATTTACGAAAAAGATTTGATGAAGTAATATTTAATTCGATGAACTATGCAGTAGCAATTTTCCCTCAAGAATTCTCTGAAAATCTTAAGTTTATACGAGATGATTTCGATACAAACACTTTAGATTACTTAAAAGAATTTATATTAAAATAATTATATTTACAAAAATTTTTAAAAAACCCTTTATAAATTTAATAAAATGTGATATAATCAGTTAGTAAATTTTAAAAAAAGATTGGAGATATATTTATGGAAATGATTTCTGCAATAGATCTACGTGCTGGAAATACATTTGAGTATAACAATAGTGTATGGCAAGTTTTAGATCAAAACTTTATGAAACCTGGAAAAGGAAATGCTGTAATGCGTGTACGTATGAAAGATTTAAGAAGTGGTTCAATTATTGAAACTACTTTAAATCCAAACAATAAATACAAGAAATGCATTATTGACAAAAAAGAAATGTTATTTTCTTATATTGAAGGCGATAGTTATGTATTCATGGATAATGAAGATTATAGCACTCTTGAACTTCCAAAAGAAAGACTAGAATGGTATAAAAACTTTATGATTGAAGGCGAAACAGTTTGTATCGTAATGATGTGTGAAGGTGAAATTCTTGGAGTTCAAACAAAGGATGAAAAGGTTACACTAACTGTTACACAAGCTGAACCAGCTGTAAAAGGTAATACATCACAAACAGCTAGAAAGAAAGTAACTCTTGAAACTGGTTTCGAAGTAGAAGTTCCTCTATTTATTGAAGAAGGCGATAAGATTATTGTTAATGTTAACGATGGATCTTATTGTTCAAGAGCATAAAAAAATAAAAAAGGTAAAAAGGCTGATGGATGTTATCTATTAGCTTTTAATTTTTAGATGTTTAAAATTAATTTATCAAAAATTAATTTGCCTATTGATATATCTTATTATGATACTTTGCCTGAAGAAAATTATTATGTTTTCATTGATGATGAGAATAACATAGTAGAAGGTAAAATCAATATAGATATTTCTAAACTAGACGAAATAAAAATAATCAAAATTATTAGAAATATCCTATATGTAAATGAATTGTATGTTTATGGAAGTATTGGTGCATATTACGAGAGATTTTCATTAAAGAATATTGATTGTGTCTACAAACGCAAAAGAAAAATATATTTTGTAGCATATAATAAAACATATAATTATAAATCAGACATATTCAGTTTAAGAGGAAATTTACTTCTATTTGGTTTTAAAAAAACGAAAAAAGGTATGTGGATAAATCCACTTAGCGAAAGGATAAAAAAAGAATCAATTTTAAATTCAAAAGCGAAAAAATATTTGTATGATAATATAAACTTCTAAGAAAAAGGTGAAAAAAATGTTAGTATGTTTAGATGTTGGTAATACACATATAGTGTTAGGTGTATATAATAATGAGGAATTAAAAACTTATCGTATTTGTACAAATCCTAATGCTACTAGTGATGAACTAGGAATCAAAATAAAAGAAATATTAAATTTCAATTATAAAAATGCAACAAAATATGATTTTGTAATAAGTAGCGTTGTCCCTAAAATAGATCTTGCCATAAAGAAGATGTGTGCAAAGTATTTCAATTGTGAAGCATTGTTTGTGGAACAAGGAGTTAAAAGTGGAATTAAAATAAGACTTGATAACCCTAAAGAGCTAGGTGCAGACATTTTAGTTGGCGCAGTAGCTAGTGTAAGTCAATATGGTGGTAATTGTTTAGTAATTGACATCGGAACCGCAATGACAATGGTATATGTAAACGAAAATAAAGAGCTTTTAGGAGGAACTATTTTTCCTGGAATGCATACATCTTTTTCTAGTTTGATGTCTAAAGCAGCAAAACTTGAAGAAGTTTCTTTTGAAAAACCTAAAGATATTATCGGAACAGATACTAAAAGTTGTTTACAAAGTGGTATGATTTATGGATATTTAAGCCTTATTGAAGGATTAATAGAAATGTATAAAAAACGTCTTGGAGAGTTCAAAGTTGTTATAACTGGTGGTGAAGCAGCACTTTTAAAAGAATTTTTTAAAGATAAAGATTATATATTTGATGACGAACTCTTAATAAAGGGTTTAAAAATTATTTATGAAAAGAATAAATAAAAAAATCATCCTTACATATATGAACAAATAACTCATATAATGTAATGGGTGATTTTTTTTGAATAATAAAGGACCATTAATGTTTATTAATACAGTGCAAGAAAATAAGAATTTTGAAACTGGCAAAAAAAAGTTTGACAGTCGCTTCGTAAAAAAACAAGTAGAAACTAAAGAAATTAGAACAATTCTAATTGACAAAAGTAAAATAGAAAATGTTGTTGTACTATATAAACACAATATGCCTGTAGTATGTGAGATTTCTTTAGATGATATCGTTTATGAGGGAATACCAACAGATATTTTTATAACTCCTGACAAACAAGAATTAGATGTTCTAGTAAATGAAGAACATATAAAAGTTGATTTATCAAAAATTAGAGATTTCAAAATATTAGAGATTTAGTTGTTCCCACAAGTTCCTGTACAAGCTTCACAGCAAATAGGTGCGTGACATTGTAAGCCACAAATGCAATCAATCTTTAAAATTGTTGTATAGTTAGTGCAAGTATAAGCATTATCTGTAACTGTAATTAAACGTAAAACTACGCAATCATTTTTGATGTTTTCAATTCTAAAAACATTAGTAGTTGCAGTTGAACCAACTTCAGGCAAAGTAACTGTATAAGTGTTTCCGCAGCACAAGTAACAAGTAATAGGTTTAGTGTTATAGAAAGCAGAAATTAAAGAACCTTCACATCCCTCACAAGCACTTTGAACAGTTGCTGCTTTTTGCATTTGATCGATTTTTGCAAGTGTGTCATAAATAAAACCACGATTTGTAGTTGGAGTAGTAGTTTGAGGAGTTTGATTAATACATGCCATTTATTTCACCTCACTTTCAATACTATAATATGAAACAAATGAAAAAATGGTAATGTTATATAACTATTTTTAATAAACTTTTAAAAAGTATATTGGTTTTTTTTGTAAATGGTGGTATAATATAGAATATATGAAAAAGACTATATGGAGGAATATATTATGTTTTTAGAAGCATCACAAACAAATGAAAATATGGCTTTAATAATGCTAGGTATTTGTATTATTCCAATTGCCGTTTTAATTGTACTTGCTTTTGTAATGAAGTTTAAAAAGGTATCAAAATCAAAATTAACAAAAGAAGATAATACTAATGCTGAGGTTGATCCTGAAGTTAGAAAAGAGTTCTATGATGCATATGGTGGTGAAAGTAATGTTACATCAGTTACATCTGAACTAAGTCGAATAAAAGTAAAAGTTAATAATGTGGAACTTGTAAATACTGAAAAATTAAAAGAATTAGGTGCCGTTAATGTTTTAATTATTGGTGATGAAGTACGCGCATCTTTCTCTGACCGCGTTAGTTATGTATATAATATAATGAAATAGGTAAATTATGAATAAAATTGATGAAAAAATAATAGCTAATATTCGTGTTGTAACACAAGAAATGATCACAGGTGCTAAATCGGGTCATCCCGGAATAGCATTAGGTGCTGCTCCAATTATGCATGCATTATATTCACGTGTACTTAAAATTACTTCAAAAAATAGTAAATGGTACAATAGAGATAGATTTGTATTAGCGGCAGGACATGGTTCAAGTTTGCTATATACTATGCTTCATCTATATGGATATAAAGTATCAGTTGAAGATCTAAAATCATTTAGAAAGATAAATAGTTTAACACCAGGACATCCAGAATATGGACATACTGATGGTGTTGATGCAACAAGTGGACCATTAGGTCAAGGAATACCTATGGCTGTAGGAATGGCACTTTCTGAATTATTTTTAGAAGCAAAATATAATAAAGAAGATATCACTTTATTCAATAATTATACATATGTATTATGTGGCGATGGTGACTTGCAAGAAGGAGTTACATGTGAAGCTCTAAGTTTAGCTGGTAATTTAAAACTAAATAAACTAATAATTTTATATGATTCAAATGACATTCAATTAGATGGTAAAGTTGCTGATTGTAATACAGAATCAACACAAAAGAAAGTTGAAGCTATGAATATCAACTATTTAAGAGTTGATGATGGTGAAAACATTGACGACATTGTAAACAAAATAGAACTTGCAAAGAAAAGCGATAAGCCAACACTAATAGAAATAAAAACAATTATTGGTAAAACATCTAGTTTAGAGAATACATGTGCAATTCATGGGTCCCCATTACCTTTAGAAGAAGTAATTAAAATGCGTGAAGCTATTGGTGGTAAGTCATTTGAATTTACTCCAGAAGTATATGAATGTTATAAACGTAAGTGTGAAGAAAATAATCTAGTATATCTACAAGAAGAAAAAGTTCTCAAAGAATATGCGGAAAAATATAAAGCAGATTATCTTGAACTCAACTTATTCTATAATGGTAATGACCAAATTACTAAGAATGATTTTATGTTAGATTTTGATGAAACATACTCGAAAGCAACAAGAAATGCTGCCGGAGAAGTAATGAATTCATTAACTTCTATGTGCCCAATCATAATTGGTGGTTCAGCTGATTTATCAAAATCAACTTGTATAAAAGGTGCTGATGGCAATTACAATTATACAACAAGAACAGGAAGAAATATTCTATTTGGAGTACGTGAACATGCTATGGCTGCTATTTGCAATGGTATCTCTCTAAATGGAATAACAAAGTCTTTCTGTGGAGGATTCTTTGTCTTCTCTGACTATATGAAACCTGCAATTAGGATGTCAGCATTAATGCATTTACCTGTAATGTATTTCTTTACACATGATAGCATTGCCGTTGGTGAAGATGGACCTACACATGAACCTATTGAACAATTAACAATGCTTAGAGCAATTCCTAATCTTAATGTGATTAGACCATGTGGAAGGGAAGAAGTAAAAGAAGCTATTACGATAGCTTACAACTCAAAAGATAACCCAACAGCCATTATTCTTTCAAGACAAGGACTTTTAGAAAGTCGTACAAAAGAAAATTCTCAAGAAAATTTATCTTTAAAAGGTGCATATATAATTAGTAAAGAACAAAAAAATCTCGATGCTGTAATCATTGCCTCAGGGTCAGAAGTTCCTTTAGCAATAAGTGCGCAAAAAGTTTTACTAAACGAAGGTATAGATATAAGAATAGTTAGTATGCCTTCAATGTTCTTATTTGATAAAATGGATAGTGACTATAAAGAAACCATCGTTCCAACAAAGGTAAAGAAAATTGCAATTGAAATGAGTGAAGCAGCTCATATGTATAAGTATGTTAAAGATGGCGAAGTAATTAATATAAAAACATTTGGATTATCAGGAAAAGCAAGTGATGTCTTAGACTCATTCGGATTTACTACAGAAAAGATAGTTCAAAAAATCAAAGAAATTATAAATAAATAATCAAAAAGATAAAAAATCATCTATTCACTGAGTAGATGATTTTTATGCATTTACTTTAAATTTTGTGATATTCTCTGCACGACATTACTTTTTTCACTATTATTTAAATTATTCCAGTAAACTTCAAACATAACACCTAAACCTGGCAAAATTGTTTCTGATTTACTAGTTGTTGCATCATCAATAATTTCTTTTATTGCCTCAGTGTTAGATGTTGATAAATTCTCAATAACAGCTTTTCTTAAATCTAAGTTCATATTTTTCCTCCAAAAATAAATTTACTATATTAATTTAACCCAAAATGTGATATACTATACACTGAGGTGCTAAAAATGATTAATTTTGAAAAAGAATATTTGAAATATAAAAATGAAATTATTGATGAAACTATGAAACTTATAAACATTCCTAGTGTACTAAACGAAAATGAAGAAGTTGAAGGCAAGGTTTATAAATTTGGATATAATAACAAATTAGCTTTAGATTACTTTTTATCTTTAGCTAGTAAAATGGGCTTTAAAACAAAAAACATAGAAAATGTTTGTGGACATGTTGAGTATGGTGAAGGTGAAGAAATTTTTGCGTGCTTATGCCATTTAGATGTTGTGCCTGCAGATGGTGATTGGAATAATCCACCTTTTGAGTCATGGATTGAAGATGGAAAAATCTTTGGAAGAGGATCATCTGATGACAAGGGCCCTGCTGTAGCTTCGCTTTACGCACTAAAGGTTTTAAAAGATCTTAATGTGAAACTAAAGAGAAGAGTTCGTTTAATTGTAGGTACAGATGAAGAAACGTATTCACGTGGTTTAAAGAGATATTTAGAAGTAGAAGAAAAACCAACATTAGGAATATCTCCTGATGCAGACTTTCCTATTATTTATGGTGAAAAAGGAATAGCCTCTTTAATGATAAAGTCTAAAAATGAAAGTGGTATTAGAGCGGTTGGAGGAGTTAGATATAATGTAGTTGCTCCATGGACAAAAGTTAAAAAAACTATCGATACAAAATATTTAGAGAATTTATCAAATGTAACTTGTGATAATGATGAGTATTATATAGAAGGTAAGAGTGCTCATGCAATGGAACCAGATAATGGAATTAATGCTATTAAAGATTTTGTTAAGGCATCTTATAAAAAAGTAAATAGTAAATTCATTGATTTTATATATGAAAATCTTATGAATACAAGACTTAAAAGTATGGGCTTAGATGTGAGATCTGAGGAAATGGGCGATCTTACAATGAATATTGGTTTATTAAAAATGGATGAGAACTGTGAATTAGGTATTAATATAAGATATCCTAATGTTCTTGATTTTGATAACTTTGTAAATAGTTTCAAAGAAAAAGCAGCCCAATATGGTCAAGAAGTTGTAGTGGTAAGTAACACAAACCCTCATTATGTAAATCCAAACTCTGACTTTATCAAAACATTACATGCTTCATATATAAAATATACAAACGATAATTCCCCACTTAAAACAATAGGTGGAGGTACATATGCTCGTGATATACCTAATGGCGTTGCATTCGGAGTTAAATTTCCAAATGAAGAAGAAATGGCCCATGAAGCAAATGAATTTATTAGAATTGATAGTTTAATAAAAGCAGGAATCATCATAACTGATGCTATTTATAACGTCAATAAAGAGGATTAATATGAGATTACGAAAGGTTAAGAACGTTGAAGAAAAAATAAAAGAATATGAAGGGTTTATCATTTTTGAGCCTGAGTCAAAAAAAGGTTCTTGGCATAAACTTTTCGGTAATAATAATCCTATACATATGGAAATAGGTATGGGAAAAGGAAAGTTCATTATGGAAATGGCCCAAAAAAATCCGAATATTAATTATATTGGATGTGAACTGAGTGAAAGCATAATATACAAAGCAGCCAAAAAAATGGTCGGAATTCCTAATTTACTATTAATAAATTATGATGCTTTAAAGTTAGATTCTGTTTTTGAAAAAGGTGAAATTAGCAAAATATATCTTAATTTCAGTGATCCATGGCCTAAATCTAGACATGAAAAACGAAGACTAACTAGTGATGCTTTTTTGAATGTTTATGAGAAAATATTAAAAGACAATTCAGAAATAGAGTTTAAAACGGATAATAGAGGATTATTTGAGTACTCTGTGATATCTTTAAATAAAAAGGGATATGAGTTTCTGGATATATCATTTGATTTACATAACAGTAAAAAAGAAGATATCGTAACTACAGAATATGAAGATCGTTTCTCACAAATGGGAAATGTAATATATTACATAAAAGTGAAGGTGAAATAAATGAATATTGAATTATACAAAAAAATATCATCAATGCATGGCCCAAGTGGCAATGAACATAATATGAAAGCATATATGAAAGAAGCACTAAAAGATGCTGATGAAATTTTAGAAGACCGTATGGGAGGAGTTTTTGGAGTATTCAAAGGAGAAAAAGAAGGACCAAAGATTATGATATGCGCTCATATGGATGAAGTAGGTGCAATTATAACTGATATCACGAAAGATGGATTTATGAAAATAACAAGCATTGGCGGTGTTAATCCAGAAGTATTAGTATCTTCAAATGTAAATATTGAAACAAAAGATGGAAAATTAATTAAGGGAGTAATCAGTTCAATCCCTCCACATATTTCCAAAGATAATAAACTTGCAATTGAAGATTTAACACTTGATATAGGAGCAATAAGTGATGAAGAAGTTAGAAATTTAGGAATTGAAATAGGATGTTTTGTATCTCCTGTAGATTATTTCTATGTAACTGAAAACGGAAAACGAATGGTAAATAAAGCTTTTGATGATCGTATGGGTTGTGCAATAGTTTTAGAATTAATTGAAGAAATCAAAAACATAAAGCATCCTAATACAATTATTTTAGGTGGAACTGTTCAAGAGGAAGTAGGATTACGTGGTGCACGAGTTGCAACTCCACTTGTAAACCCTGATTTATTCTTGACAATTGATGTGAGCCCGATGATGGATTATTTAGGAAAACCAAATGAAGGCGCACTTGGAAAAGGCTTTTTGTTAAGATACTTTGATCCTGGTTGTATAATGCCATTAAAGTTAAAGAATTATATCATATCACTTTCTGAAAAGAATAATATCAAATACCAAATGTTTAGATCAAGAGGTGGAACTGATGCTGGGGCTGCCCAATATGCCGGTTATGGAACTCTCGCAACAACTTTAGGAGTACCAGGAAGATATATTCACTCTCCAGCATCAATGGTAGATTTAGATGATGTTAATTCAGTAAAAGAAATTGCCAAAAAGATAATTGAAGATTTTGATAATGATAAATTGAAAGAAATATTAAATTAAGAAAAAAAGTTGACACTATTATTTAGTGCCAATTTTTTTAATAAACTGATAAAAATTATTTAATTGAAACCAAATCGAAAATATGATAAAATAAAGACAAAAAAAGGAGGACGTCAAAATGAAAGGATTAATAGTACTTGCAAATGGATTCGAAGACACAGAAGCTCTAACAACTATTGATATATTATCAAGAGCAAAAATTGCTTTAGATAAGGTAAATATGGAAAGCAGTAAAGAGGTAGTAACACAATATCAAAATGTAGTTTTAGTACCTCTTAAGTTTGATGAGATTAGTGAAGATGACTATGATTTTCTAATAATACCTGGAGGAAAAGCTGTAAAAGAAAAATTATATAATGATAAAAGAGTAGAGAAACTTGTTAGAAAATATGCTAGTGAAAAGAAATTAATATGTGCAATATGTGCAGGGCCCATGGTAATAGGTAAACATGGATATTTTACTAACAAAAAGTTTACGTGTTTTTCTGGCTGTGAAAAAGGAATATCAGGAATATATACTAATGAAGGAGTAACTGTTTCTGGGAACTTCATTACTGCAAAATCAATGGCATACACTATTGAGTTTGCTCTAGAAATTGTGAAAAAATTGCTTGGAAAAGAAACAATGGAAAAAGTAAAGAAGAGCATTTATTCATTATAAAGAGGTGTTAAAATGAAAAAGTTAAAGAAATTATGGATTGTTGTTGGTATTGGAATAATGATATTTTTTATGATTATTCTAATATCAGATATAATTGCTGCTGGAGAAAAAATAAGAAAAATAAGTCCATACTTAGAATATGGCTTTTATGTATTAACTGTTCTTTTGTTTTATTTTCTAATTTTTAACCCTTTAAGAATAATTTTGTTCTCACCAAGTTTTTCAATTGTAACGGTTGTAGATGAAGAAAATGAAAAGAACTTAAAAGTATATAAAAGAATTGTAAAAACATTAAAAGATGCCAAAAGCATTAATGAGGATGATGTTAAAAGGTTAGAAAGCTGTGAAACATCTGGGGAACTACGTGAAGAATTAAGCTTAGTATTTAATTCATCTATAAAAAAAGAAATAAATCGTATTATTAGAAAAAATGCAAAAACAGTTTTAGTATCTACAGCAATATGCCAAAGTGGAAAACTAGATATGTATACTGTTATTAGTATAAACATTAAAATGATTAAAGAAATAGTTGTTAAATGTGGATTTAGACCAAGTTATCCTAAACTTGGAAAACTTGCCGTTAGAGTTTTTTCAACTGCACTAATAGCAGAAAGTTTAGAAGGACTAGACTTTTCTGACATTTTTCCTCAATCAACTGTTAACTATTTAGCTGATGTTCCATTAGTTAAACCAATAGCAACAAGTTTAATCGGAGGAATCTCTAATGCCCTTTTAACACTAAGAGTTGGAGTGGTAACAAGGAATTATTTATTCTCTGAAGGTAAACTAAACAAAGATGAAATAAGAACAAGAGCCATCAAAGAGTCATTAAAAATTATACCTGGAGTCATAAAAGATGCATTTGCTTACTTTCCAAATAAAATAATTAAGGCATTTACCAAAAATAAAACAGAAGAAACTGACTAAAACATTTAATTAATCATATACTAAAAATAGGTGATTAAATTGTTTGTTGATTGTGTTTTTGAAGGTGGAGGGATAAAAGGATTAACATATGTTGGTGTTTTAGAGTATTTTGAAGAAAATGGATTTCAGGTTCATAAAGCAGTAGGAACAAGTGTCGGTGCGATTTTCGCAGCTTTAGCAGTTGCAAAATTTTCTGTAAAAGAAATCAAAGTGATTATTGAAAGTCTTGACATAAAAACAATAATTTCTCGAAATAAATTTGTTACGTCTATAAAAGGCTTAGGAATGAATAACATAAATGAACTTGAAAAAAAACTCGATGAAATATTAAAAGCCAAAAACATATCTACATTTAGAGATATAAAGTTCGGAAATGATTATCGTTTAAAAGTAGTAACAACAGATTACAAGTTGAGAAAAGAAGTAATTATTCCTGATGACTTGCCTAAGTATCATATTGATAAAGATTCATTTAAAGTAAGCAAAGCTTTAGCAATGAGCGCTTGCTTGCCATTAGTTTATTCGATTTATGAATATCATAATTATAAATTTATTGATGGAGGAGCAACAAATAAATTTCCAATTGAATTACTAAGTAATTCTAAAAATCCTATTGTTGGATTAAAGATAGGAAAAGACAATCAGATTATAAAATCATTCCAAAACAAAGTTTTTAAAAGCTCCGATGAAAAAAAAGAAATAAACAATTCTTTTATAATCAAAATTGACACATTAGGATTAAGAGCAAGCCAATTCTCTAAAGGTCTAGATAATAAAGAAGATTTATACAAAGCAGGGTATTTAAGTATCAAAAATTATTTTCGTAATTTATAAAATTATATTGAAGTAAAAGACAAAATATGGTACAATATACTCAAAACGAGGCGGTGAAAATAATGGGAGACAAAAAAACGGATTCTTCAAAAATTAAAAAGAAAAGAATGGTGATTGAGGAAATTGATTCAGAGAATGAAGAAAAAGAAAAATTAGAAGAAAAGGTTGAAGTAGTTGTTCGTGATGATGAAACTTCAAAGAAATTAGAAGCTTTAAAAAAACAAGCAGTAGCTAACAAACCTAAGAAATATACAAGTGAAGAAAAAGACAATAGTGTAATGGAAGAAGAAACAGTAGTGGATGAAAGCGTCGAAAGATTTTTAGATGTTGATATCAGTGAAGGCTTAAATGATGAACAAGTAAACAAAAGAATAGAACAAAAACTAACAAATGATACGAATGATGGAAAAGGAAAATCAATATTAGAAATTGTTTTAAGTAATATATTTACTTTCTTTAACATTTTATACTTTATCATTTTTATAGCTTTAATTCTTTTACAAGAAAAACAAATTACAAATTATTTCTTTGTCCTTGTAGTTACATTTAATTTAGGTATCGGAATATATCAAGAAATAAAAGCAAAAAAGACTGTTGATAAAATGAAAATAATGTCAGCACCAACTGCTTTAGTAATAAGAAATGGAAAGAAATTAGAAATTCCAGTAAGTGAAGTTGTGCTCGATGATATAGTAATGTTCTCTTCAGGAAAGCAAATATGTGCTGACTGTATAGTTTTAGAAGGAAATGTTGAAGTTAACGAAGCATTGTTAACTGGTGAATCAGATGCCATTATCAAACAACCTGGAGATAAATTATTTTCTGGAAGTTTTTTATCAAGTGGAACTTGTGTTGCCCGTGCTGATCACGTTGGTAAAGACTGTTTCATAGAAAAGATGAGTGCTGATGCCAAAAAATACTCACCACCAAGATCAGAATTGTTGAAGACATTAAAAACTGTAATAAAAATAATTTCAATTTTAATATTCCCAATTATTGTATTATATGTTACTGCACAACTGGGAACCCAATTTTCTGAATGGAATTTAGAAGATGTTAGAAAAACTCTTAAAGATTCATCATTTATAATTCTTGCAATGATACCATCAGGATTATTCTTGTTAACTAGTGTAGCATTATTTGTGGGTGTAGGTAGATTAAGTAAAAACAATACTTTAGTTCAAGAATTATATTGTATTGAGATGCTTGCTCGTGTTGATGTTTTATGCCTAGACAAAACAGGAACAATCACAGATGGAACAATGAGAGTATGTGATTGTGTTGAAGTTAATAATCATACAGACTATACAATCAGGGAAATAGTTGGTTCAATGATGAATGCGTTTGAAGAGACAAACCCAACAAGCGAAGCCTTGATTAAATATTTTGATAAAAATAATGTTTTAACCCCTCAAGAAGTTATTCCTTTTTCTTCGAAAAGAAAGTATAGCGCAGTTACTTTTGTTGAAGAAGGAACATTTATTATTGGAGCTCCTGATTTTGTTATTAAAGACCAATATGATAAAATTAGTGCTAAAGTAAAAAGATTCTCAGAACAAGGATGCCGTGTTTTAGTCTTAGGTTTTGTTTCCTCAAAACTAAAAACTGAAGAACTTCCTAAGAATGTAAAACCAATAGCCATTATTGTTATTCAAGATCATATACGTGAAGATGCGAGTGATACAATAAGTTTCTTCAAACAAAACAATGTCGACATAAAGATAATTTCTGGTGATAATCCAGAAACAGTATCGAAAATTGCTGATCGAGTTGGCGTTGAACATGCTGATAGATGGATAAATCTAAATGGTATGACAGACGAAGAAATCGAAGAAAAGGTATTCGAGTACACTGTTTTTGGCCGTGTTACGCCAAGTCAAAAGAAATTGATTGTAAAAGTATTGAAGAAAAATGGTAAGATAGTAGCAATGACCGGTGATGGAGTTAATGATATTCCTGCTTTGAAAGAAGCGGATTGCAGTATAGCAATGGCCTCAGGAAGTGAAGCAACTAGATACGTTTCGCATTTAGTACTATTAGATTCTAACTTCTCTTCAATGCCAAAAGTTGTTAATGAAGGAAGACGTGTAATAAACAATATTCAAAAAACATCTTCACTTTATCTTACAAAGAATCTATTTGCAATGTTACTTGCAATTATGTACATAATTATAGGATTTTCAATTGATAAGAATTTCACATATAATAGATCATTTCCACTTCAAGCAAGTCATTTATTCTTAGTTGAAACAATTATTTTGGGATTCGGTACAACTTGTTTAGCAATGCAACCAAATACACAACTTGTAAGTGGTAAGTTTATTTCTAATGTCATAAAAGAAATTCTTCCAGGAGCTATTACGGTTTTACTATTCCAAATAATACTATTCTATGTCCAACAAATCCCTGCTAATGGTTCTCTTTTATTCCCTCATTTTGCTGATTCTCAAAGTAAATACTTTGTCTTTGAAACAATCTCGGCTCTAGTTATTACAGCAGTTATGCTTATGTGCTTTATTGAGGTTTGTAAACCATTTAATGGATTCCGTAAAATAGTTTTATCAATTATTATAGTATGTATTTTAGTTGTTCTAGTGGTTCCAGATTTAAGTGTGAAATTTAAATTTATGTTCTCTAACTTTACTGGTACGGAATGGCTATTATTAATAATCTTGCTTCAAGCAGCTTATCCTGTTATGATATGTGTTAAATTCATTCTTGGATTATTACATATAATACCAATGGATAAAAAAATGAGAGATTTATATCACTAAAATTATTAATACTGATACTAACCCTATCAGTATTTTTATTAAATTATAAAAAAACATTTACTTTTTAAAAAAAATATGTTATAATATAACGTAATGAAATTGTAAAATTTCATCCTTGCTTCAATAGAAGCCCAACGACCAGAAGGAGGTGCGAAGAATGAAAACTTATACAGGTATGTACATTATTCGTCCAACACTAACTGAAGAAGGATATCAAAAAGTTATAGCTGATATCAATGCTATTTTTACTGACAATGGTGGTAGTATTCTTGAAGTTAATGAATGGGGAATTCGCGACATGGCTTATGAAATCAATGATTTCAGAAAAGGCTATTATGTAAAATTTGTAGTTAACGCTACAAAAGAAGCTGTTGCTGAATACGATCGTATTTGTAATATCAAAGAAGATATTATTAGACACATTCTAGTTAAAGAATAATTTCAAAATCATAAGGAGAAAAGAGAATGAATAGAGTTATCTTAGTTGGCAGACTAGTAAAAGACCCAGAATTAAGAAAAACAAACAATGATATTGCTGTGGTTCAGTTTACACTTGCTGTAAATAGAACATACTCTCGTAATGGTGAAAGAACAGCAGATTTCATCAATTGTGTTGCTTGGAGAACTCAAGCTGAGAATCTTGCAAAATATATGCGTAAGGGAAGTCAAATTGGTGTAGAAGGCCAATTACAAGTTCGTACATATGAAGATAGTACTGGTGCTAAAAGATATGCTACTGAAGTAATATGCGACAATATTCATTTCCTAGAAGCAAAGAATACACGTGATGGTGGAGGCTTTTCAGATGTAAATACTTATGATATTCCCGACTATCAAGGTGGAGGCTTTGACGATGTATTTGGTGCAGTAAAAACTACACCAAGTGTGAATACAAAATCACCTAATCAGATAGAAGATCCATTTGCAAACTTAAAAACAAAAACGGGTGTATCTGATGATGATTTACCATTTTAGTAAACAGGAGGTATAAAAATGGCAAACAATTTTCGTGGTAAAAGAAAAAAGACATGCTATTTCACTGATAATAAAATTGAAAAAATAGATTGGACAAACGTTGAAATTTTAAGAAAGTTTGTTTCTGATCGTGGCAAAATTCTTCCTCGTCGTATAACAGGAACTAAAGCTATTTATCAAAGAGAATTAGCAGTAGCTATTAAACGTGCTCGTCATATGGCATTATTACCATTCGTTAGAGAGTAGTTTAATCATTGAATTCATACAATTTGCTTTGCAAAAAATCATACAAAACAAATTG
>UMGV01048295.1_pt1 | contig 99032 bp, 96 predicted proteins | sample 1965361 | NCBI WGS metagenome assembly UMGV01 (sample SAMEA4836081, study PRJEB28245) | human gut metagenome | biome: gut microbiome; material: fecal sample | place: Denmark | collected 2008
GAGCCCTTGAAGACAGAAATGTTTTCAAGGGCTATTTTTGTTGTACGTTTACATAAAGACAGCAATGTTTTCAAGGGCTCTTTTTTGATATATAATATTTTGCAGTTCTCTTCGTTATCTTAATACTATGCAATGATTATTTCTTATGCTTACAATGTTTTCTTCACTACATAAGTTCGTGGTAAAACTTTTACGCATCCCTCGTACGAGGGGCTTTGGTGTGCAGTCGCCTTTTGCTTATAGATTTCTTCGTGATGTGATAACTGAGCGATGGCCCTATTATGCTTACGATGATCTCAAATCATTGTCTAAAGGTGAAGAAGATAGAAAGATAGGACATCTGATGTTTCGCTTATCCAATTATTTTGGATCGCATCAGTGGTACTTCGGTAGCGTAGATCTCTTACAAAGGTACAAAGCTTATGTTCTGGCCGGTTGTCATCATGCAAGTTGCGTGGCTACGTTGCCGTGTACTGTAGAGATTGCTTTGTTATCCTCTGATGCCACTATTGAAGAGACATTGCAGCATATATCTGATGACTCAGTTGTTATTCTTCAAGATTTTCGTTCTGGTTCTCTTGCATATACAGATATCATGAGAATGTTTGATGTTGCAGGAGCTACAGTAATTTTTGATTTATACGATATGGGAATTTTCTTTTTTAATTCAAAGTTGCACCGTCATATTTATAAGGTTTACTATTAAAGAGTCGTTAATAAGCTCTCTCTTTGTATAAAAAACTATTATAATAAGGGCATGTGGCTAAAAAAGTTAGTGAATAATTTGGTTTTTCGAATAATTTGCTTATTTTTGCGCCACAAAATAAATAACTAACGCTTAAGACTATGTATTGGACACTAGATTTGGCTTCCAAGTTGGAGGATGCTCCATGGCCAGCCACAAAGGATGAGTTAATTGACTATGCTGTACGTTCTGGCGCTCCAGATGAAGTGATTCAGAATCTTCAAGAGATTGAGGATGAAGGAGATGTCTACGACAGTATAGAAGATTTATGGCCTGATTACCCAACAAAAGATGACTTTTTGTGGAATGAGGATGAATACTAACGGGCAAAAAGACTTATGCCTCGCTTTTTGAAGCCGTTCCTTTTTGGGACGGCTTTTTTATGATAGGTCAAAGAAAACAATAAAGAGTGTTTTGACGCGTTATTTTTTTGTGAGAAAGAAGTTATATATCCTATTTGTTATGTTTTGGGGATGCGTCTGCATCTCCAGGGCCCAGTATGACCCATCTTTCAGCCATTATTTCGATATGGAGACTTCTTTCAATCCTGCAGCCGTTGGTAAGCAGAGCAAGGTCAACGTCGTTGCAGCCTATGCACTGGATCTTGCAGGTTTTGAGCATAATCCCCAGACAGCCTATCTCTCAGCTGACATGCCTTTCTATGCGTTGAAGACCTATCATGGCGTTGGTGTCCAGTTTCAAAATGATAAGCTTGGACTTTTCACTCATCAGAAGTTGGGCTTACAGTATGCTTTACGTACTCAACTCTTTGGCGGGCAGTTAGGGATCGGTGCTCAATTGTCTTTTTTAAATGAAAGCTTCGATGCCTCCAAATTGGATGTGGAGGATGCCAATGATCCGGCTTTTGCTACAGCATCGGGAAATGGCATAGACCTGTCTGCTGGATTGTATTATCAACATCACAACTGGTATACCGGCCTTTCTGTGCAGCACGCAACAGCCCCTTTAATCACGATGGGTGACCGTCAGGAATTGCAGATCGACCGTACCTATTATTTAACCGGCGGATACAATATTCAATTCCGATCTCCGTTTTTATCATTGCGGACTTCTATGCTCGCCCGTACGGACGGTACGGCATATCGTGCAGATGTCACTGGTCGGTTGTTTTATCAAAACAATGGCAGAGTGCTCTATGGCGGTGTCGGCTACAGTCCTACGAATTCTGTGACGGTATTGCTTGGTGGCTCCTTCCACGGTATCGTAGTGGGTTACAGCTATGAGGTCTATACGTCATCGATCAGCATAGGCAATGGCAGCCATGAACTGTTTATAGGCTATCAGCATGATCTCAACCTGACGAAGAAGGGACGCAACCTCCATAAGAGCGTGAGGATCCTCTGATGTTGCAGTCATCCGAAAATATGAAATCAAGATGAATATGAGAAGATATATCTTTATATTAGCAAGTGTCCTGATCTGCTCCCTGTTCTTGACAGGATGCTTCAGTGCCAAGTCAGCTTCATCGTCCGGTCGCGGTGGTGAAGTTGTCGGTGTTGGCGGTAGGGTCATGAACGAGCCTACGCCTTATGGTATGGTGCGCGTCAACCGTGGCTTCCTGAAGATGGGACTGAGCAAGCAGGACAGTCTTTGGGGCAAGTCCACGCCTACCAAGGATATCTCTGTGGATGGTTTTTGGATGGATCAGACCGAAATCACCAATTCACAGTATAAGCAGTTCCTTTATTGGGTACGTGACAGTATTCTGCGTACCCGTCTGGCTGATCCCTCTTATGGCGGTGACGAGTCCTATATGATCACAGAGGACAAGAACGGTGATCCCGTGACACCGCATCTCAACTGGAACAAGCGTTTGCCGCGTAAGCCCAACGAAGACGAGCAGCGGGCTATAGAGAGCCTTTATGTTACCAATCCCGTGACGGGTGAAAAGTTGCTCGACTGGAAGCAGATGAACTATAAGTACGAAGTCTACGACTACGTTACTGCCGCTTTGCGCCGCAACCGCCTGAATCCGGCAGACCGTAATCTCAACACTGACGTCACTGTGGATCCGAACGAGGAGGTCATGATCAGTAAGGATACAGCCTATGTTGACGATGACGGAAATATCGTGCGGCAGACGATCAACCGTCCGCTGTCCGGACCTTGGGACTTCCTGAATACCTACATCGTGAATATCTATCCCGACACGACCTGTTGGGTGAATGATTTCCAGAACTCAGACAACGAGGTCTACCTTCGCAATTATTTCTCCAATCCGGCCTACAACGATTATCCAGTAGTCGGTGTGACATGGGAGCAAGCCAATGCCTTCTGTGCCTGGCGCACAGATTATCTGCTCAAGGGCTTAGGCCCCGAGGCACGCTATGTTCAGCGTTACCGTCTGCCGACCGAGGCCGAATGGGAGTATGCGGCGCGTGGCAAGGACCAGAACGAATTCCCATGGGAAAACCAGGATGTGGTGAATGGCAACGGATGCTTCTATGCCAATTTCAAACCCGACCGTGGAAACTACACCAAGGACGGCAATCTGATCACAGCCAAGGTGGGCAGTTATTCCGCCAATTCCAATGGACTTTACGACATGGCAGGCAACGTTGCCGAATGGACCAGTACCGTCTATACCGAAGCTGGCGTGGACGCAATGAATGATCTCAATCCACAGTTGCGCTATAATGCCGCAAAGGAAGATCCATATAAGTTGAAGAAGAAGAGTGTACGTGGCGGTTCATGGAAAGATCCCGAGAGCTTCATCCGTTCGGCATGGCGCTCGTGGGAATATGAAAACCAGCCGCGCTCGTATATAGGTTTCCGTTGTGTCAGATCGTTCGCCAACTCCGTGACAGGTAAACAGAAAAGATAAGCATTATGACAAAACATAGCAAATACAATTTGGTGTACCGCCTTCAGAAATGGATGGACACCGTAGATGGTCAGACCTTCCTTAACTATACTTATAGTTGGGGAGCTTCCATTGTCATTTTAGGTGCCCTTTTCAAGCTCACGCATTTGCCGGGAGCCAACATCATGTTGTTTGTCGGTATGGGCACAGAGGTCTTTGTGTTCTTTATCTCAGCTTTCGACCGTCCTTTCGACAAGACAGCCGACGGCCGCGACATCCCTACGCACATGACCGAGGAGTATCTTGCCAGTGGACAGTTCTCTTATACCAAAGAGGAACAGAAGTCAGCTGTTGCGGAGGCTGATGCCCCCGTCCAAACCCCAAAGGCTGCCCAAAGTCAATCTGCCGTCTCAGTCCCTCCACAGTCATCTCCTTTGTATACTGCCTCATCTCAGTCAATGATACAACCTCAGGCGACAGTCAGAGCGCAGGCGGAACCCCAGCCACAGACAGAGGCACAATCCCAGGCTCCCACAACGAAATCAAAACCCCAGGAAGTGCCGATCCAGCCTTTGTCCTCTCAGCCGCAGCCACACTTTGTGCCGCAGATGAGTGAGGAGGAAGCCAAGGCTTTGAATGAAGCTCAGGGCAACTATGTCGAGGAGCTTAAGGCACTGGTTGAGACGCTGAAGAAAGTCAATGAGCAAAGCGAGCGGCTGACGCGCGACAGTGAGGAGATGGAGAACCTCAACCGCACGCTGACAGGCATCAGCAAAGTCTATGAGATGCAGCTCAAAGGTGCCAGCCAGCAGATTGGCACTATCGACCAGATCAATGATCAGACACGCAAGATGGCACAGCAGATCGAGCAGCTCAATCAAATCTATGCCCGCATGATCCAGGCTATGACAGTGAATATGAAGGCCGCCGCTCCTTTGCAGCAAGAACAACAATAAACTATGGCAATTAAGAAAAGACCGGTTTCTCCCCGTCAGAAGATGATCAACTTGATGTATATCGTCTTGTTGGCCATGCTTGCCTTGAACATCTCCACAGAGGTGCTCAACGGTTTTTCTGTTGTTGAGGAGAGTCTCAACCGTACCACTGCCAATGCCTCTTCGGAGAACGAAGCCATCTACGGCGACTTCCGGCATCAGATGGAAGCCAATCCCGAGAAGGTTCGCGAATGGTTTGAGAAAGCCACTCATGTGAAAAACATGAGTGACTCGCTCTATAACTTCGCGCAGCAGCTCAAGGAAGAAATCGTGCGCAAAGCCGATGGAGCTGACGGCAACGTCCACAATATCAAGAACGACGACAATATCGATGCAGCAGGCGAGGTGATGTTGGCTCCTATCACCGGCAAGGGCAAAAAGCTCTTTCAAGCCATCAATGCCTATCGCGAGAACATTCTGCAATATGTTACCGATCCGCGTCAGCGCAAAATCATAGCCAGCAACCTTTCCACCAAAGTGCCGCGCAAGCCCAACACCCTTGGCAAGAACTGGCAGGAATACATGTTTGAGAACATGCCGGTGGCAGCCGCTGTGACGCTACTCTCCAAATTACAGAACGATGTGCGCTATGCCGAAGGCGAGGTACTCCATACACTTGTGTCAAATATCGACATGAAGGATATCCGTGTCAACAAGCTCAGTGCTTTCGTAGTGCCGGAGAAGACCACGCTCTATCCCGGCGAGCGATTCTCTGCCAACATAGTCATGGCGGCGGTCGACACGACCCAGCAGCCCGAGATCTATGTCAACGGTTCCCGGGTGAATACGCGCAACGGACAATACAGTTTCACCGCAGGCGGTGTCGGTGAGCATCAGCTCAGCGGTTATATCCTTATGCGTAATACCAAAGGCGATGTGCTGCGCCGTAACTTCCTGCAGAAATATTCCGTAATTCCTGTGCCGGGAGGTGCCACCATTGCCGCCGACCTGATGAATGTGCTCTATGCGGGCTATAAAAATCCGATGAGCGTCAGTGTACCGGGCGTACCTCAAAATGCCGTTTCTTTGAGCATGACGGGTGGCAGCCTGTCAATGGTTGGGCCAGGCCGCTATGTCGCCGTGCCGTCAGCTGTGGGGCATGATGTCACCTTCCATGTCTCTGCGCGCGACGGCAAGCAGGTGCGTTCCTTCCCTCCCTTCACGTTTCATGTTCGCAAGTTGCCCGATCCAACGGCCTATCTCTCTGTTGGCACAGACCGTTTTAAAGGTGGTTGGCTGATGAAGGGCAGCCTGATGGGTGCCCATCAGCTCAACGCAGCCATTGATGACGGCATTCTTGACATACAGTTCCGGGTGGTAAGCTTCTCTACTGTGTTCTATGACAACATGGGCAATGCCGTGCAGATGACCACTTCCGGAGCCTCGTTCAGCGACCGCATGCGCGAGCAGTTCCGTCATCTGTCACATGGCCGCCGCTTTTATATCACGGAGATCAAGGCCGTCGGTCCTGACGGCATCACGCGCAGTCTGCCTGGTGCCATGGAGGTGAAGGTGAGATAAACATATTTCAGACAGTATACAAAGACAGATAGATCCAATGAAAGAGTTGATGAAAAAGATATTCTTCCTGATGCTCATTGTCCTCTTCTCGCAGGGGATGGCAGCACAGCCTAAGGCGCGCCGCGCTGAGCAACAAGCAGCCACGGCACAGAAGTCCAATGCCAACAACATGACGGTGCGGGCGCAGATTTCCTTTCCCACCGAGCAGAAGATGAACGAGGACGTGGTATGGCGCCGTGATGTCTACCGCGAGATCAAGTTGGAGGACGAGGCCAACTCGGGTCTCTACTATCCCACGGAGCCTTTAGGCACGCAGATGAATCTCTTCACCTATATCTTTAAACTCGTCATGGCAGGTCCGCGTCATGGCGGTATTGCCGCCTACGCTTACGATGTCAATACGGGCAACGAGCGCTTCGACGAAAGTGTGCGTATCCAGCCGTTGAAGTTTCTCGACGACTACCACATCTTCTATGAGCGTACAGACCGTGGTGTGCATATCGACGACAGCGACATTCCCTCGGCTCAGGTCAAAAGCTATTATATTAAGGAGAGCTCCTATTACGACCAGAACACGGCCACTTTCCATACCAAGGTCCTGGCGCTCTGTCCGGTGATGTATCGCGAAGACGACTTCGGTGACGGTGCCACCAAGTATCCGCTGTTTTGGATCCGTTATGACGACCTTGCCCCCTATTTGGCCAAGCAGACGATCATGACGAGCAACCTCAACAATGCGGCCACGATGAGCCTTGAGGATTATTTTGCCACCAACAGCTATCGTGGCAAGATCTATAAGACTACCAACATGCTTGGCAAGACCCTGGCGCAGATTGCCGGTGGCGACTCGGTGAAACTCACCAAGGAGCAGTTGCGCATCGACAAAGAGATAGAGGCTTTTGAAACGCATATCTGGGGCGATCCGGCCAAGCGCGATTCGCTGGACAGCATTGCCAAACTCTCAGGGAAAGGAAAGATCAAAGTCAAGAGCGCAAAGCCTCGTAGCCGTCGCTCTTCCGTTCGTACAAAGCCGCTTCCCTCCAGTTCTGCCACACCTGGCGGTCAGGCTCGTGTGACCGTTCGTCGTCAGCGTCATTAAATCATTGGATAACATTATAGCACTATAAAGATGAAAAAAGTAATCACAATGTTCGTGCTTGCTGCCGGTATGTTGCTCACCGCTACATCGGCTCAGGCAAAAATCGATTTTGGTGTGAAGGGTGGCTTGAATGTCACCAACATGTCTTTGTCAAGCGACGTCTTGGATGCTTCCAACCGTGCAGGCTTCTTCTTTGGTCCTACCGTGAAGTTCACCCTGCCTATCGTTGGTTTGGGAGTAGATGCCAGCGCGCTTTATGACCAGCGCTCTGCCAAGGTGGAGAATGCGGGTGAAGAGGACAAGACGATCAAGCAGCAGCAGATTGCCATCCCCGTCAACCTCCGCTATGGTTTTGGTCTGGGCGACCTGGCCAGTCTCTACTTCTTTGGCGGTCCGCAGTGGGGCATCAATGTTGGCGACAAGAGCTTCAACTGGTCCAATGCGTCTAACTATGAGTTCCGCAAGTCCAATTTCAGCGTTAATCTTGGTGCCGGTCTGATGCTTGCCTCCCATCTGCAGTTGTCAGCCAACTACAACATTGCTTGTGGCAAGACTGCCGATGTGTCGTGGTCCTCTGCTGTTTCGACAGTGTCGGACCAGGTTGTCAGCAAGTCCAAAAGCCGCAACAACAGCTGGCAGGTCAGTCTGGCTTATTATTTCTAAGAGAGGCCAGCCTGTTCCCAGGTTATCGGTCATACGATAAAACCATAAAAGGCGATAGCAAAACTGCTGTCGCCTTTTTTATAGCCTTGTAATTCCACTTTCTCTGATGTGGAATGATTGTGAACTCAAAACTGTCGTGTTGCTCTCTATACATGGCCCTGTGTTGAGTTCCTTTTTGTCTGTTGGGAGTAAATTGCTTGTCAAGACAGGAGCGGCAAAACTGCTCAGTCCATGTGGAACAGCTCTTCTATAGGAATGGTGACGGGAGAGTTGTCTGGGTTCACCTCCATGATGTCGGCCATTATGTCCCACCATTTCTGTGTGATGGGATCTACGTCGGTGGTGTCTTGACTGTTGGTGTCCTTGCTGCATTCCTGGTAAGCGAAGAGGAAGTTGGTCTCCTTGTCCCAGAAGATGCTGTAGTTGCTCACACCGGCTTCCTTGATCATCTGCTTCAGTTCCGGCCAGATGGCGGCATGACGTTTGGCGTACTCTTTTTCACAACCGGGTTTCAGGTACATCTTAAATGCGAATCTTTTCATAATGGTTTTGTTTTTGTTATCTTGCAACCGCCGGGTTGACAATGTCATCGGCTGAGTTGATGTGCATACTGCTTTCCAAGTGCATTCCTCATTTGTCAATGATGAAGTCTGCCATTTCGTTGTTTTGTTGGCTTACTGCAAAAATAGCAATTCTATGATAATTGGCCACTGGGTAATCGTCCGCTTTTTCGGTAATCGCGTACAAAAGAATCTTTGTGGTCTTGTCTGAGCAAGAAAAATGAAGTGTAAACTAAGTTAGGAATAACAAACGAAACTGTCAACCAAAATCAGTACACAACAGTACACAACAGACCGATTTTTCTTTTTTAATTTTCAAGCTTGGAAAAGCTCATTTCCTACGTAGGAAATGAGCTTTCTCTGCGTAGGAAATGATCTTTTTCTATAGGATTACAACATTGAAACCACCATGAAGGGGACATCATAACGCCATGAAGGGGACATCATAACAACGTGCCTGTACCATGAAAGCAGCATTGTCTCACCACGAAACAACACGAATGCTTCTGCCCCTTATTCCTTATTTCCTAACCTTATTTGTTTTTTTGCCTATGGTTCCTTGCGGTTGTGTTTCTGTGTTTGGCATAATCTTTGTAACTTTGTAAGCGATAACACATATACGCAAACAACCCCTGAGATTTAGAAGTTTATGGATAGAATACACGATTTGAGTTTCGGTGGTGAGCGTCCGTTGTTCGGTGCTCACGACACTGTACTGGAGAATATAACCATCACTGACGGTGAGTCGGGCATTAAGTGCTGCCACGATCTGGAGTGTCACGACAGCAAGTTCTATGGCAAGTATCCCTGGTGGCATGTCGACCGCAGTCTCATCACCAGTTGCTACTTCGCGCCAGAGAGCCGCTCTGCCATCTGGTACAGCAACGACATGACGATGAAGGACTGCGTCATCGACGGCCCGAAGTTCTTCCGCGAGATGCACAACCTGGAACTGGAGAATGTCACCATCAACGATGCCGACGAGACATTCTGGCGCGTGGACGGGCTGAAGGTCAAGAACGTCACCCTGCATCAGGGCACCTATCCTTTCATGTTCTGCAAGAATGTCTATGTCGACGGTCTGACTTCCGACGCTAAGTACGTCTTCCAGTATTGCGAGAACGTGGAGGTGCACAATGCCAAGATCACCACGAAGGACAGCTTCTGGGAGTGCAACAATGTCACGGTCTACGACTCGGAGCTTGACGGCGAGTACCTGGCCTGGCACAGCAAGAACATCAAGTTGGTGCGGTGCCATATCAGTGGCGAGCAACCGCTGTGCTATATGGATCATATTACCTTGGTGGACTGCACCTTCGACAAGGCCTGCGACCGTGCCTTTGAGGACTGCTCCAATATCGATGCCGACATCAAGGGCGCGATCACCAATGTGAAGAATCCCATCTCCGGGCGCATCGTTGCTGACGAGATCGGCAGCGTGACCTACAACGAGTTCGCGAAAGGACACGAGTGTGAAATCAGAAAAAGAGGAGACAAGTAAAGCAGCATGAAATACGATTTCGACAAGGTGGTGCCGCGCCGTGGCACCAACAGCTATAAGTGGGACTTGGTGAAGCAGGACGATGTCATACCCTTGTGGGTGGCAGACATGGACTTTGCCGTGGCACCGCCGATACAAGAAGCCCTGCGCAAACGTATGGAGCATCCTGTGTTTGGTTACACACTTGTGCCCGACAGCTATTACGAGGCTGTCATCAACTGGTTCGACCGTCGCCATAACTGGCATATCGAGAAGGACTGGATCCTCTACACTTCCGGCGTGGTGCCCGCTGTGAGCTGTGCCATCAAGGCGTTTACGCTGCCCGGCGAGAAAGTGTTGTTGCAGACGCCGGCCTACAACTGCTTCTTCTCTTCCATCCGCAACCAGGGCTGCGAGGTGCTTGAGAACGAGCTTGTGCGGGAAGGCGACACCTATCGTATCAATTTCGAAGACTTTGAGCGCAAATGTGCCGACGAGAAGACGACGGTGTTCCTGCTCTGCAATCCTCATAACCCTTGTGGCCGCGTATGGACCAAAGAGGAACTGCAACGCATGGCTGACATCTGCCGCAAGCATCACGTCAGGGTCATCAGCGACGAGATCCATTGCGAGATCATCATGCCGGGCTATCACTTCACACCCTTTGCTTTGGTGGACCAAGATAACAGCGTGACGCTCAACTCGCCTTCGAAGAACTTCAACATCGCGGGTTTGCAGATCGCCAATGTCATCTGCAAGAACGACGAGTGGCGGCGGCGCATCGACCGTGTCATTAATATATATGAGGTATGTGACGTCAATCCCTTTGGTGTCATTGCCCTTCAGGCTGCCTACAACGAGTGCGGCGACTGGATCGACGAGATGAACCAGTATGTGTGGGACAACTATCAGTATCTCAAGCGTTTTGTGCTGGATGAACTGCCTCAGGTACAGGTCATCCGCATGGAAGGCACTTATCTGGCATGGCTCGACATCATGTGCTATGAGCTCTCGTCCGACGAGGCTACCCAGCAGTTGTTGCACGATGGCCGTGTCTTTGTCAGTAGCGGCACGCTCTACGGCAAGAAAGCCGGTGAGGGCTATCTGCGGCTCAACTTGGCTTGTCCGCGCGAGACACTCAAGCAGGGGCTCGTGCGTCTGGGCCGTGTGTTAGGTCAGTATGCCAGCGATGACCATGAGTATGGATGTCCAATGTAAAAAGTAAACAGATACAGATATGAACGAAGTATTGCAAGCTATCAAGGAGAGAAGGAGCATCCGTCGGTTCAAGGCTGAGCAGGTCAAGGATGAGGAGCTGAACACTGTGTTGGAGGCCGGTACTTGGGCTCCAACGGGTCATGGCAGTCAGGATCCTTGGATTGTGGCCGTGCAGAATCCAGAGCAACGTGCCACACTGTCAAAGGCCAATGCCGAGATCATGGGCACGACGAGCGACCCCTTCTATGGCGCGCCCACGCAGGTCTATGTCTTTGCTTCCAGAGACAATGATAACAATGTCAAGGATGGCAGCCTGGTGTTGGGCACGATGATGCTCGCCGCCCATTCCATCGGCTTGGGGTCGTGCTGGATCAACCGTGTGGACAAAATGTCAGAGCGCGACGATGTGAAAGCATTGATGAAAGCGTGGGGACTGCCCGACGGACTCGTCGGTGTCGGTTCGCTGGCTCTTGGCTATCCCTCAGCGGCACCGCATCCCGGAAAGCCACGCAAGGAAGGATATAGCAGGGTGATCAAGTGATAGCTCTGTTATAAGGTCTTATCATAGAAGAAAGAAGGCAAAATGACCTTCGGAGATATAACAACAAAAAAGCCCGCTCAATCGAGTGGGCTTTTTTGTTGTATGGCGTCTCTTTTATTACTTACGAAAGAGGACAGGGGCTGGCTTCCTTTTGCGAATGCCTTTTCAACCTAAAGGACGACATGCCCTTTTTTGAGGGTCAGCATTCCTTTCTCACGGAATCCAGGATCTTGTCAGTCGCTCCGCATTGATTATTGACATAACTTGCCGAGCTGTTTCCGGCGCGGGCAACATCCTCCGGATGCTCGGTAAACACTTGCATGATTCGGCAGAAGTCTCCATCGTTGTGGATCTCCAGTCCTCCTCCGCATTGCAGCAGTCCCTGCGCCTCGGCGAAATGCTTGTTGTTGGGACCGAAGATGACGGGCACTCCCCATACGCCGGCTTCCAGCGTGTTGTGGATGCCGACACCGAAGCCGCCGCCCACATAGGCCACGGAACCATAGCGGTAGATGCTGCTGAGCAATCCGAAGCAGTCGATGATCAGCACGTTGGCATCGGCGACATTCTCCAGTGTCGCCTCGGTGTATCGCACGACCTTGCCTTCTGTCTTGGAGATGATCTGCTTGAGATGATCCTCACCGATGACATGTGGCGCGATGATCATCTTCCAGTCTTTGTGCTGATTGAAGTATGGGATAAAGATGTCCTCGTCGGGTGGCCATGACGAGCCGGCGACGAAGACCATCGGCAACTGCCCTGAAGTGTCATCCTCTTTCTGCCATTCCAGCGAAGGCGCGCCATGAACAAACGCCTCCACGATGGGCAACTCCTTGGCAGCTTCCTTGATCTCCAGCACGCGGTCGAAGCGGGTGTCGCCCACCACCTCCACGTCGGTGATGCCGATGTTGGCAAGCAGATGCTTACTCTCCTCGTTCTGGACAAAGAAGCGGGTGAAGCATTTCAGCACGTTGGCATAGTTGCGGCCATACCAGCGGAAGAAGATCTGGTCGGGGCGGAAGATGCTCGACACACTGTAGGTCGGCACGCCGCGGTGACGGAGTATGTGGAGATAGTTATACCAGAACTCATACTTGATGAAGAACGCCATCACCGGCCGCACCGTGCGCAGAAAGCGCCGTGCGTTGCGGATCGTGTCAAGCGGGAGATAGCAAATGATGTCGGCTCCCTGATAGTTTTTGCGCACCTCGTAGCCTGAAGGCGAGAAGAAGGTGAGCAGGATCTTGTACTCGGGATGCTCCTTGCGGATGCGCTCCATCAGCGGGCGTCCCTGCTCGAACTCTCCAAGAGAGGCGGCATGAACCCAAATGTATTTGGCATTGGGATCTACCTGCTTGCGGAGGATGTCGAGGGCTTGGTTCTCCCCCCGCCACATCTTTCTCACCTTTTTGTTGAAGAGACTGGCGATGACCACTCCCAAGAGGTAGACATAAATAGCAAACTGATACATAAATGGTGGTTTGACGCGTTCGTCTGGGACGCTAACTTATTTCTGGTATTCGGGTGAAAGCGTGGCAATGGCTTTGCGCAGCCGCTTGATGGTCTCCTCTTTGCCGAGGAATGCCGAGATGTCGAACATGCCGGGACCTTTGCCGATACCCACGAGAGCCAGACGGAAAGCGTTCATCACGTCGCCCATCTTGTAACCTTTGTCTGCAATCCACTTCTCCACGACAGGCTCCTGACCTTCGATCGAGAAGTCGTCGATGCCCTCAAGAACGTCGATGAGCTCGCTCATCTGCTGGGCAGAGAATTCTTTCCAGCGTTTGCGTACTGTCTTCTCGTCGTATTCCGTCGGAGCGATGAAGAAGAATGAGCACAGAGGCCACAGCTCCTTGACGAAGCTCACACGGTCCTTCATCATGTGCACGACGAGTCTGACCCGTTCAAAACTCTCATCCACGCCGTTGTTGGCAACGATCGGCGCAAAGAGACGCGCGATCTCATCGTCGCTCTTGCGCAGGATATACTCATGGTTGAACCAAATACCTTTCTGATAGTCGAATTTGGCACCGCTCTTTGAGCATTTCGTGATGTCGAAAGCCTTTACAAGCTCGTCGAGGGAGAAGATCTCCTGGTCTGTTCCCGGGTTCCATCCCAGCAGAGCTAAGAAATTGACCACAGCCTCGGGGAAGTAACCGCTTTCGCGATAGCCCGAACTGACCTCTCCCGTCTTGGGATCGTGCCATTCCAGCGGGAAGACGGGGAAGCCGAGACGGTCGCCGTCGCGCTTGCTGAGCTTGCCTTTGCCCTCCGGCTTCAGCAACAGGGGCAGATGGGCGAAGCGGGGCATTGTGTCCTCCCAGCCAAAAGCCTTATAGAGCAGCACATGGAGCGGTGCGCTCGGCAACCATTCCTCACCACGGATGACGTGGGTGATCTCCATCAGGTGGTCATCGACGATGTTGGCCAAATGATAGGTAGGCAGCTCGTCGGCACTCTTGTAGAGCACCTTGTCGTCAAGGATGTCGCTCTTGACACACACGTCGCCGCGGATCATGTCGTTGACATGGATCTCCTGGCCCGGCTCCACCTTGAAGCGTACGGTATACTGCACACCGTCGTCGATGAGCTTTCGCCATTGCTCTTCGGGCAGAGTCAGCGAGTTGCGCATCTGCATACGTGTGGTAGCGTCGTATTGGAAGTTCTTCACCTCGGCGCGCTTTGCCTCCAGCTCTTCGGGTGTGTCGAAGGCATAGTAAGCCTTGCCGGCCTCAAGCAGTTGGTCGACGTATTTCTTGTAGATGTCGCGGCGCTCGCTCTGACGGTAAGGACCGTGGCTTCCACCGAAGCTGACGCCTTCGTCAAACTTGATTCCGAGCCATCTGAACGCTTTCAGGATGTATTCCTCGGCACCGGGGACAAAACGGTGAGAATCCGTGTCCTCAATGCGGAATACCAGCTCGCCGCCATGCTGGCGGGCAAAAAGATAGTTATAAAGAGCGGTGCGCACGCCGCCGATGTGTAAAGGTCCGGTTGGACTGGGTGCGAAACGCACCCTTACTTTTCTTTCAGACATGCCTATGAAATATTATTTTTTGCAAAAGTAATACTTTTTTTCGGGTTTGACGTATTTTTTTAGTATTTTCGCAGTGTGAATAGAAATATCACGTTTGCACATCAGATTATTACGAGCTTATGAGCATCATAGAACAGTTTCACCGCAATGAAGAGCATCGTTGGCGCAACGTCGGCCTGAGGTTGTTGCTGGTGTTGGCAACCACCGTGCTGATCGTGTGGTTCATGCCCCGCAATGAAGCCCAGCAGTTCCAATATGAGATTGGAGAGCCATGGCATTATGGCACGATCATCGCAAAATACGATTTCCCTATCTATAAGACGGATGAGGCTTTGCAACAGGAGCGTGACTCCCTGCTGAGCATGTTCCAGCCTTATTTCGACTACGATGACCAGGTAGAGAGTCAGGCGGTTGGCAAGTTCCGTTCCGACTTTGCCAAGGGTATGCCAGATCTGCCCGCCAACTTTGAACGTATCATCGTCGACCGTCTCCACCGTCTTTATCAGGCGGGCATCATGAGCACGCCCGACTACAATGCACTGCATGGTGACACGACGCGGCTCATCCGGGTCATCTTCGGCAAGAATGCCGAAAGCGTGCAGACGGGATGCATCTATTCCACTAAGTCGGCCTACGAGCAGCTGCTCAGCGATGAGGAACTGAGCAAGGAACGCCCGGCTTTGCAGCGGTTGAACCTCAACAACTATATTGAGCCTAACCTCATCTACGACCGCGCCCACTCACAGACAGCGCGCAACGACCTGCTGAGCAGCATCTCACCGGCCAGTGGCATGATGATGGCCGGACAGAAAGTCATCGGTGTGGGAGATATGGTCAATGAGTACAACTATCGGGTACTCAATTCGTTCCAGCGTGAGCTACAGCGTCGGAATGCCTCGAAGAGCCAGCTCACGCAGCACTTGGCCGGGGGTACAATCTATGTGTTCACCCTCGTGTTGCTCTTCACGATCTATTTGGCCATGTTCCGCAAGGACTATTTCGAGAAGCCCCGCAGCATAGCCATGCTCTATCTGCTGATCACCATCTTCCCCATATTTGTGTCGTTGATGATGGTACACAGCTATTTCAGTTTCAGTGTCTATGTGCTGCCGTTTGCCTTTGTGCCTATTTTTGCGCGTGTGTTTATGGACTCCCGCACGGCGTTCATTACCCATGTGACGATGGTGCTCATCTGTGCTGCCGTGCTGAGGATGCAGTACGAGTTTATCGTCATCCAGACGGTGGCGGGATTGGTGGCCATCTATTCACTGCGCGAGATGACCTCGCGTGCTCAGGTGTTCAAGACCGCCGTGATGGTCTTTGTTGCTACCTGCCTCATCCACTTTGCCTTGCAGCTTATGCAGAGCGGTGCAGTCTTTGAGCCCGACACACGCATGTATTACCACTTCTTCATCAATGGCGTTCTGCTCTTGTTGGCATACCCGCTGATGTATCTCGTGGAAAAACTCTTCGGCTTCACCTCTACCATCACGCTCATCGAGCTCAGCAACACCAACCGCGGACTGCTGCGTATGCTCAGTGAGGTGGCCCCCGGCACCTTCCAGCATTCCATTATCGTCGGTAATCTCGCTTCCGAGATTGCCAATAAGATCGGAGCCAACAGCACGCTCGTACGTACCGGTGCTCTCTATCACGATATTGGAAAGATGGCCAATCCCGCATTCTTCACTGAAAATCAGCAAGGAGGTATCAACCCACACGACAACCTCACGGAGAAAGAGAGTGCCAAGATCATCATCGGACATGTCACAAACGGCGTGAAACTCGCCGAGGAAGCCAATCTGCCGGTGTTTATACGTGACTTCATCCTGACGCACCACGGCCGTGGACTGACGAAGTATTTCTATATCAAGTACCAAAACGAGCATCCCGACGAGATTGTCGACAAGGAGGCTTTCACCTATCCCGGACCGAATCCCTATACCCGCGAGCAAGCCATCCTGATGATGGCAGATGCATGCGAGGCGGCCTCGCACTCGCTCAAGGAGTATACGGAAGAGAACATCAGCGAATTGGTCAACAAGATGGTGGATGGACAGGTGGCCGCCGGATTCTTCAAGGAGTGCCGTATCACGTTCTACGATATCGCCATTGCCAAGCAAGTGCTCATCGACCGTCTGAAGGCTATCTATCACACGCGCATCCAATATCCCAAACTCAAGGAAGAGAAGTAAAATATTCGATTAACTTGCTCTTGTTAAAATCTTTTTCCAACGATCATTGATGACCGCTGGGGGGATCTTTATTGCCATCTGTTAGTCCTTTATATAATATGGTATTGTTGTCGTGATATGGTGCGTATTGTTAAAGAAATGCAATACAAGCTGAAATATCAACAACATTTGTAGAACTATCGAACAATATTACTACCTTTGCACCACAATTCAAAACAACTTTTAGGATAATGAAGTCTAAAATGATTCTTGCGGCCGCTTTTGCCGCAATCTCCCAGTTGGCTTTCGCCGGTGGCATCTTGACCAACACCAATCAAAACATTGCTTATAACCGAATGATGAGCCGTGAGGCCGCCATAGGTATTGATGGTGCGTATTACAACCCAGCCGGTGTGGCTTTTCTTTCACCGGGACATCATTTCTCGTTCAATTGGCAGACGGCTATTCAAAGCCGTACCATAGAGAACGATTATCCGTTGTTTGGCAACAACACTGCTGACAACAGCACACACCGCAAGTTTCGGGGCAAGGCCTTTGCGCCGGTTCTTCCTTCCGTACAATATGCTTACAACTGGCACGACTTCTCTTTCCAGTTCAATGGAGGATTGATCGGTGGTGGCGGCAAGTGTACCTTCGACGATGGTCTGGGCTCGTTTGAGAAGATTGTCAGCGAGACGGCTTTGGGGGCTGTCGGTCTGGCCGGTGCCGTGGATCAGGCTTTGGGGCAGCAGATGTTCACATCTCCTCAGATGTTTGGCTCTGACGGCAAGTACAGCTTCAACAGCTACATGCGTGGCAATTCCTATTATTATGGTTTCTCCGTGGGTGCTGCCTACAAGCTGAATCCCAATATGAGTGTCTTTGCCGGTGTGCGTGCCGTCTACGCCACGGGCAGCTATTATGGCTATGTACGCAATATTCAGGTGGGCAACATGCCGCTCTATAAGGTTCTCGACCCGACGAAGACCAATTCCGGCGACATCGAGCTGAACTGTGATCAGAAAGGCCTCGGCTTCACCCCGATCATCAGCGTGGACTATCGTCTCGGCCGTTGGAACTTCGCAGCAAAGTATGAGTTCAAGACGCGTATGCGACTGAAGAACCAGAGTGTCAATCAGGCACCGTCCATCGGTAACCTTCAGGACAATCTCGGTACGGCAGTGGCACAGGGTGTTGCCGCGCAGGCTATGAAGCAGGGCATGACTCAGACCGAGGCCATGGCCTATGGTCTGGAGTATGCCAAGACCAAGCTCAGCGATCCGAGAGTCGTTGGAGCCATGGGCATGATCAAACAGCAGTTCGACAGTAAGCTGACGGAGGCTACCGGCGAGTATGCTGACGGTGTGAAGGTACCGGCAGATATTCCAGCCCTGCTCTCTGTGGGTGTGGGTTACAACCCTGTGGATCCCTTGCGTGTGAATGTCGGCTTCCACTATTTCTATGACAAGCAGGCCTCTGCCTACAACCATCGTGAGGAGAAGCTGAAGCGTGGAACCATGGAGTGGACGGCCGGTGCCGAGTTCGACGCCAGCAAGCGCATCACGGTGTCGGCCGGTTGGCAGAACACCAACTACGGACTGAGTGAGGCATATATGAACGACAAGAGTTTCGTGGTCAGCTCCAACAGTGTGGCTTGCGGTGCCCGCTTCCATCTCACTAAGCGCATGGACTTGAACGTGGCTTATTTCCACTCGTTCTATCAGCATAAGAAGACTACTGAGGACGTGGCACTGTCGTCGACACAGACAGTCACCTACAAGAGCGACTACACCCGCGACAACAACGTGTTCGGCGTAGGTGTGGACTATATCTTCTAAAAAAGAATGATAGTCTTTGTAAAAGAGGAAATACAGATTTTCTTTACGAAGATGCGATATCCTTTTCGGTAGGCTCCTACATGGGGTCTACATCGAAATAAATTTGCAAGGCCTTATAGCCTTTCTGGTTCAGCAACTGCTGTCGGAGGGCGATAAGGCTTTGCTGCGTTTGTGCTCTGGCAATGCCGTTCTCGAGTTTCAATACGATTTTGCGGATGCTGAGGCTTTGGACGCGTGCCACGCCCGGCTTGTCGGGACCAAGCACGCGGTCGCCGAAGCGTTGGCGCAGCTGAGCGCCTAATTGCTGGGAAGCCGCCTCGACAATGCCCTCCTGTTTGTGCTTGAGGTATATATATATAAGGTGGTAGAACGGCGGGTAGTGGAACAGATGACGCTCGGCGAGCAGGTCGTGGTAGAAAGCCTGGTAGTCGTTGCTCACCACCTGCTGTACCACGGGCAGCTGTGGGTTGCGGGTCTGCAGGACGACGAGTCCTCGTTTGCCCTTGCGTCCGGCTCGCCCGCTGACCTGACTCATCATCATGAACGCATACTCGTAGGCACGGAAGTCGGGATAGTTGAGCATGGAGTCGGCGTCGAGGATGCCCACCACTGCCACGCGGTCGAAGTCGAGTCCTTTGCTGATCATCTGTGTGCCGATGAGCAGATTGGTCTTGCCAGCGCCGAAGTCGTGTATGATACGCTCGTAAGCTCCTTTCGTGCGGGTGGTGTCGAGGTCCATGCGTGCCACGCGTGCTTCGGGAAATACCTCTTTTATCTGGTCCTCGATCTTTTCCGTGCCATAGCCGCGTCCGCTGAGATGAGGATTGCCACAACAGGGGCAGACCATCGGCACGGGTTGGGTGTAGCCACAATAGTGACAGGTGAGCATGTTGAGACGTTTGTGGTAGGTGAGACTCACGTCGCAGTTCTTGCAGTGGGGTACCCAACCGCAGACCTTACACTCGATCATCGGCGCAAAGCCACGGCGGTTCTGGAAGAGGATGGCTTGCTTGCCTTGGCTCAGTGCCTCACGTATGGCACTGAGCAACTGGGGCGAGAATGGGCCGCTCATCATCTTGCGGTGGCGAAGATCCTTGATGTCGACGACATGGATGTCGGGCAACTGAATGCCTTGGTAGCGCTGCATGAGTGGCACATAACCGTATTTTCCTGTCTTGGCATTGTAGTAGCTTTCCATGCATGGCGTGGCACTGCCAAGTAGTGTCTTGGCACCGAGCATCTGTGCCATGATGATGGCTGCGCTGCGAGCATGGTAGCGTGGTGCGGGGTCTTGCTGTTTGTAGCTGGTCTCGTGCTCTTCGTCGATGATGACCAGTCCCAGTCGCTGAAATGGCAGAAACACGGCACTGCGTGCGCCGAGGATCACGCTGTAAGGCTTGTCAGAGAGTTGCTTCTGCCAAATCTCCACGCGCTCGGCATCGCTGTATTTGCTGTGATAGATGCCCAACTCACTGCCGAAGACACGTTGCAAACGTTCAGTCATCTGCACGGTGAGAGCTATCTCTGGCAAGAGATAGAGTACTTGCTTGCCCTCGGCGATGGCTTTCTCTATGAGATGGATGTAGATCTCGGTCTTGCCGCTGGAGGTCACGCCATGGAGCAGCACCACGTTCTTTTCCTTCCATTGTGCCTCAATGTCACTCATAGCTTTGGCCTGAGCGTCGTAGAGCGTCTTCATGTTTTCGGGATGAGGCTGTCCGGTATGGTTGAGCCGTCCCACCTCACGGTCGTAGGCCTCGAGGAAGCCGTGGACAACCAACTGCCGCACAATAGCTGTGGAGCAACTGGTGGCGTTCATGAGTTCCTCGCGTGTCAGTTCCTTAATCTCGCAGGGATTCTCGAAGTAAAGGTCCCAATGGGAGAGTTGCAGAAAGGCGAGAAACACTTTCTGCTGTTTGGGCATTCGCCGCAAAAGATCGATGGCGATGTGCAGTGCTTGTTCGTTGCGGTATTTGGTGGCCAGCCTCACGCAGGTCTCCGTCTTCGGACGGTAGCCTGTCTCTGCTTTCAGTCCGGCGGGCAGGGCGGCGTTCATCACTTCGCCCATGGTGCACATATAGTACGAGGCGATCCACTGCCACAGCCGGTATTGGTGGGGCAGGATGACGGGTGCAGGATCGAGCACGTCGAGCACTTCTTTGATCTTACTGTCGTCGAGGTCGGGCTTATCGTCGTGGACGCGTATGCAGAGAGCCGCCACCGTCTTGCTCTTACCCCAAGGCACGAGCAGGCGCATGCCCGCCACGATGCCGTTGGCTTTCTTGTCGTCAACGGCATAACTAAAGGTGCCCTCCAAGGGCAGCGGCAATATCACGTCTACGTATCTCATGAGAATATATACGTGAGCAAAGGTAGTAAATTAATTAATAGATACCAAATTTGCCATACGTAAATTGCCATGCTCTCTTTTGGCTACTCTTTCCTTTCTTCTATCTTCACGTCTAACGTCTGCTCAATGACGGTGATGATGCTGTTGAGATTGGCAGTATCAAAGTCAGCGGTGAGGCGCTTGGACATGTTGTCAGCAGTGAGGTGCACATGATAGTAGGTGCTGAGCGTGTGAAGCACATCGGCGAGGGGCGCGTCTATGAAATGGAACTCATGAGTAGCCCAGGCTGCCGAGTTGAGATCGGCTTTTCTGTCCAGTCGTGGCGAGCTTTCTCCATCAGTGAGCATGGCCGACATGCCCGCCCTTAAGGCGACAGCCGTGCTGCCGGAACGTGTAGAACCGAAACTGGCAGCACCTTCAAGGACAGTCAGGCGTGTGCCAGCATCCGACTCTTCCACTTGCAGTTGCGTGCCGATGTCGCGGACGGCGTAGTTGTCGTCAACAATGGTGAAGGGATGATTGGCATCGTGATGGATGGCGAAGAAGGCTTTGCCCGTCATCTCCACCACTCGGCAGTCGCCCTTGTAGGACAGCGTGGCGTGGGGAGCCAGCGTCACCATCGTGCCGTCGGGCAGACGATAGACTTGTTGTGTGGACTCGGCGGTGAGCGTTGTCGTTGAGGGCTTCAGATACAGATAAGTGCCGAGGCTTGCGGCCACGAGTACAGAGGCGGCGATGGCTGTCCAGCGCAGGTACAGGTGCTTGGCGGTTTTGGGGCGGATGCCCGTGCGGGTCTGAATCTTATCGAGGGCTCTTTGTGTGTCAAGCTTGCCCTCTTTATAATAATGAAGAACGTAGCGCATACGCGAATGGTGAGTTATTTCCAGGTTTGTATGATCTCTTCGTATCTTGCCCACTTCGTTTTTGTCTTATGGTAGCCTGCTGTCATGCCGATGCCTCCTTTGACGTTGCCGTAGGAGGGCGCGATGTTTGACAGTCCGGCTTTGGCCAGGTCGTTGTTGTCGAGGCTGCCGATGGAGTGGACGAAATGGTAGAACTCGGGAGTGATGTGGTAGAGGATGACACGATAGTAAGGGCTGACCAACTGTGAGCTCATACTACCATCCGGCAGCTTGACCGTTTCTTGGCCAGGTTCATACCACACGTTCAAGTGCAGCGTGTAGGTCTTGCCGTTGATGTCGTCGTCGGTGAAGACGTAGAAATGTTCGTAGTCGTTGTCGTCGTAGCCGAAGTCATAGTCGATTTGTCCGAGTCCACTGAGCAGTGGCTCACTGTCGAGGTAGATATGCCGTACTGATTCCGTAGTGTCCGTCTTGTCGGTGTCGTCAGAGGGGGCTTCGCCCTCCGCGTCGGTTCCCGTTAAGATGCCTCCTTTGTGAGTGATGATAGCACTCACCAGCTGCACGGCGTAGTAGTCTTTCGTGTCGCCGGGATCGGTGAAAGTGGCGGTGATCTGGTAGAAGTCCTCAGCCTGCTCTTCGTAGTTGGAGTAGAGATGCACCTTCTTGACACTTGGGTTGTCGATGGTGATGGCGTCGAGGATGGTCGTCGACGCCGAGGCGACGGGCAGACTGTCGGCATGGGCGGCGATATGTATGTGGTCGCCGACCTGCTGGTGTGCCACGGCCTTGTACGTACCGTCGCCCATGTTGATGATTTCCGCTTCCTTGCCGTTGACGGTGTAGTCGACATGTGCTGTGGTGACGGGCGTGATACTGCCTTTTGTATTGACCGGCAGGCTGCGTGTGAGCCGTATGACTGTGGTGTCGCCGACTGTGGGCATACAGTAAAGGATGAGCTTGGGATTGCTCTGTATCTTATTGATGTCGAAGTCGTCCTTGCAGGAGGTCAGCGAGAGTGCGGCGAGTATATATATAAATAAGGTGTAGTGGTGTCGCATGGTGTTAAAACTTATAAGTGTAACTAAATGATGGGATGATGGGGATGTAGCCTTTCGCCTTAGCCTTGAACGTGCCGGAGTAGTTGTCGTAGTTGACATCGACCCACATGGTGTTGAGATGGCAGTAGGCGTTGTAGATGCTCCAGTTCCAGATGCGCTCATGGCCGTGTTTGGTGCGGTGGTGGATGTCCACGCCGATGTCGAGGCGGTGGTAGGCAGGCGCACTGACGTTGTTGGGCCGTTCGAAGAGGAAGTCCTCCTCGCCGCCGTCGCCCAGGTCGGGGTAGTTGACATATTGTGTGGGCACGGTGAGGCGGTTGCCGCTGTGATAGAGCCATTCGGCGTAGAGGTGTGTGCCCTTGCCGAAGGTGTAGCGCACCGATGCGTTGATTTTATGGCGGTTGTCAAACTTGTCGTAGTACCAGTCTGGGAAATACTCCTCGAACTTGCGCTTGTTCCACGATAGTGTATAGGAAGCGTCGAGCTGCAGGCGGTGTGTGGCATAGTGTGCGTCGAACTCCAATCCGTAGAAGCGCCCGTGCCCTTCCATCACCTTCGTGTCCCAGTTGTTGGCGGGTGGCTCCAGTCCCTGCCAGTTGGTATATTGCAGCAGATGTGACGACCACTTGTAGTAGCCTTCCATCGACAGCAGCCAATGGTGGTTGGGCTGTAGATACACGCCCGCAGCCCACTGATGGCTGTGCATAGGATGAAGGCGGGCTGTCGTGGGCACCCAGTAGTCGCTCGGCAAGTCGATGTAGGCATTGGAGATCTTGTGCACAAACTGCGTCATCGTGGTGTAGCTGGCTTTGAACGAGAGGTATCGGTTGGGCTGGTATTTCACGGCGGCGCGCGGGTCGAGGTTCGTGAAGGTCTTCCACTGAACATGGAAGAGCGCCATGTTCATGCCGGCGTTGAGACTCCAGTGGTTGCTGAGTGTCATCTCGTCCTCGGCATAGACGTTCAGCTCCGTGGCAGCGAGATGGCTTTTTGAACTGACCTTCGTGGTGTCACCTTCCCCGTCATTGCTGAAGATGTTGATTTGATCGTTGCTCTGTGGCCGGAAGTGGTGTAGCGTGAAGTCATGACCGAAACGGATGTGGTGGCGCGGGGTGGGGCGGTAGTCGAAGGCCATGCGGTAGCCCACGTCGTTGATGGTGGAGTGGTAGCCGTGCTCGGTGAACTGCCGCGAAGACTCGTTGCCGTTAGTGTCCGTGACACGGTCATCCTCTAAAGACCGCAGCTTAGACAGACTGTAGGTGTACACGCCCGTGATGTTGGCGAAGAACTTTGGTGAGAGGATATAGGTCCAGTCCAAGGCAGCGTTGAAGTTGCCCCAATTGAAATGGTTCTTGGTCAAATCCTTCTCGGTGCGATGATTGCTATCGTCTATGCGTCTGCCGTCATAGGTGTAGTAGCTCATGGCGCCGTAACTGTAGTCATACTCGTCGCGTGTCGACAGTCTGTCCTGCCCCCAATAGGTGCTCAACGACAGTCGCGAGCGGTCGCTGAAGAGATGCGTCACCTTGGCGTTGAAATCGTGGAAGAAATATTCGAGGTTGATCTTGTCGTCGTCCTCGCCGGCGTGGTGGTTGATATATGAGAACACGGGACGTGTGATCAAGTCGAGCCATGAGCGTCGCAGGGCAATGTTGAAACTGGTCTTGCCCCTCTGTATCGGTCCTTCGAACTGCAGGCCACCGTCGAGCAGGCCGAGGCGCACCGAGCCATGGTAGTGCTGCATGTCGCCGTCGGTGGTGCGCACGTCGATGACACTGGATAGTCGTCCACCGTAGCGGGCGGGGAAGCCACTCTTGTAGAAGTCGACGTTTTTCACAATGTCGGCGTTGAACGATGAGAAGAGTCCGAGCGTGTGGTTGATCTGGTAGAGTGGTGTGCCGTCGAGCAGGAAGAGGTTCTCGTCGTTGTTACCGCCGTGGACATAGAGTCCGCTGGTGAGTTCCACGCCTTCGGCCACGCCGCTGGTGCGCTGGAGCGTCTTCACCACGTCGGGCGAGGACAGCAGGGCATAGCCCGTCTTGATGTCAGCCTGCGAGATCGAGCGCTTGCCGGTCTGTGTGTTGAGCAGCGGTGAGTTGAGATCTCCCTCCACGACGACCTCCGGCAGTCGATTGTCTTCCTTGAGAGCGACGTCTTGCCGGAGGTTGCTTTCGAGTTTGGTGCTGATCTTTTGATCAGCAAAGCCGAGGTAACTGAACTTGATATGGTGCTCGCCCTCAGGTAGGGTGAGCGAATAGAAGCCATAGGCATTGGTGGTGGTCCCCGTGCCGGTGGTCTCGTCCCATACAGTGGCGTTGATGAGTGTCTCGCCACTGGTGTCGCGGACATAGCCGCTGAGTGTGTGCCGCCGTGGTGGGGCCGGTGTTGCCTTGCGCGGCTGTGGCTGACTGTGAGGCGTGGCTTTTTCTTGTCTGGCTGCTTTCAGTATGATATATTTTCCATTGACCGAGTAGCTGATGCCACTGTCTTTGAAGAGCGTGCTCAGAGCTTTGGCCAGTGTCATGCCCTTGAGCGACGGTCCTCGATAGGTGTTGCCTACGGGCAGCGAGGCGTCGTAGGTGAAGTTGACTTTCTGAGTACGGTGCAACCATTCCATCTGTTGCCGGATGGTCGTCGTGTGGACTTTGCCCCGGACGGCCAGCGGCAACAAGATGAAGAGAATGGTCGCCGCAATGATCATTCTTGCGGTTTTCACGTTACAATATATATGTGGTTTACTGTTTTCTTAGTGGGGTCTTGTCTCGCACCCTCTTAGGGGGCGGGAATGTCTTCTTAGAATGCTTTTCCGAAGCTCACGTATGGTATGAGAAACACGTCGCCCTTGCTGTAGGCATTGTCGGATGTTGTCCAGCCGTTGGTGGTGTTGATCATTGGTGTGACACCACAGCGGAATTGGAAACCATGCGTACTGGTGTAGCGGTAGCCAACATTCATATAGAGGAAGTCTCGCACCTGCGTCTTGTTTTCGCTTTTGATGCTGATATAGCTCTCCTTGCCCATATAAGCGACGAGAAGCTTACTGCTGATGAGGCGCAGTTGGTTGCCGAGTCCTAATTCCAGTCTTGACTTGCGCTTGCCGATCAGGTAGTTCATGCCGGTGGTCAGTCCGTAGTACATTGTATGGGTATGGATGCCCATCATGTTGTCCCATTGTCCAGTCCATCCCAGACCGACTTGATAGCCCCACGGGGAGTCCTTCTTTAATCGTGCGTCCCAGTTGGCACTGATGCCCCAGCACGGGCCACCCTCCTCACCATAGATACTGTGCAGTGGCATGACAAAGGTGGAGTCTGCTGTTCTTGCCGTCATCGTCAGGCTGCATCCCATCAAAAGCAGTGCAAGAGCCAGCCCCTTGCTTTTCTTTTCATTCATATTTTCTCAATTGTTGTTTTCTTTTTTGCTATGACGCAAAGAAAGCGCAATCCCCCTATGGGAAATAAAATAAAAGTGCTCCTTTTAGGCTAAAAAAAGTATGGCTTGATTCCACCCCTTAGATTTATCTCCCCTCACGAGACGTTGTTGACAGCATGTGTAATGGTGAGACAATATGAAAATGTATTGACAAAAGTATGTTCGTCTGAACTTTCATTTTAGAGAGTACGGTAAGTGCCTTTTTTTATGAAAAGCACTCTGTCAACCTAAGAATACCGTCCTTTGGCTCACAAAACGGAGGTTTCTTTCTGCGATAACGGTGGTTTTACCGGGTCAGAAAGGAAGTTTGACCGAGTCAAAGTACGTTTCTGATCGAAAATTCTCTAGAGAATTTTTGGTCAGAAAGGTTTTCTGACAATAGCGCAAAAGTGTTGATATTTGTAAGTGCTTGGAAATTAAAGGTTTGCAAAAAGTGCGTGAAATTCTCTTCTTTTCGGGCAAAAGGCCTTTCGCTGGAAAAGAAGCGCAAAATAAGGGCCGTTTTTTGTCAGTATACTTAACAAAGATGGGCTAACAAGCGATCAGCACCATGCGGTAGATGTCGGCGCGGTGGCCTCTGAGTGCCTTCATGGCGTTGGAGAGAAGATGCTCAACGGTTTTCTCGCTGATGCCCATCTTTTTGGCAGCCTCGCGGTAGGACAGTCCGTCGCGTTTACAGAGCAGCAGGGCCTCGCGCTGGCGGTGGGGTAGGGAATCAATCGCTTTCCATAGACGGGCTTCAAGAACAGAGCGGTCCTGCGCCTCTTCGTCGGTGATGGTGCCATCCAAGTCCTGAGGCTCGATCTCGTGGCAGAGTGGGGCGTTGCGGCGCAGCCGGTCGATGCAAGCATTGCGCACGGCAGTATATAGAAACGCCTTGTCATTGTTGGCCTCGTGTTGCCACAGCCGCACAAAGCAGTCCTGCACCACATCCTCGGCGGCGTCGACATCACCGCTGAGATAGTGCATGGCATAGAGGCAGAGCGGACGGTAGTATTTCTGAAAAGCGGTTTCGATGGAAAGCATATAATATGTGGAAAAAGAAAGCCCTCCTCTAACTCCCCCCCGAGGGGGGAGGACCGCAAAACCCATACCTTGGATTTGCAGTTTCCGATCTCGGAACGGGGTTGGAGGAGGACTCGCTATTCCCCTCCCTTGGGAGGGGCTAGGGGAGGGCCGTTAGGTGGGCCGTTAGGTGGGCCCGGTCTTACCTTACTTCAAATTCGGATTCATCTTGTTCCACTCATTGATAGGAGGAATGATGCCGAGGTCGATAACCTCCTGACGCATGTTGCAGAGGTGCTCGTAGCTCTTCTGCAGGTCAGCCATCTCTTCCTTCGTACCTGTAGGAACAGTGTAGTGGACGCCGCTCTTGTCGATGGTAGTAGGCAGAGCCATCATCACGTCCTTGAAGCCCAGCTCGGGGATGTCGGCATAGCAACCGGCAGGCAGAGTGAACTTCTCGCCGCCCATGGCAGCCTCGATCATCTTCACAGCGTTGTAGGCAGGGCTCTGGAAAGAGCTGCGGCCACGCAGCTTGATGATGTTGGAACCACCCTGTACGGTGATGTGCTTGATCTCCTGCCAACGCTCGTCGCTCAGGCCCATCTCAGCCAGCGGCTTGCCATCGACCTTCACCTGAGAAGCGAAGACAGCCATCTGCTCGCCGTGGCCACCGTAGGTGTGAGCACCGGTCACCTTGTCCTGCTGAACACCGAACTCCAGTGCCAGAGCCTGCTGCAGACGAGTAGAGTCGAGAGCAGCCAGAGAGGTGAGCTGGTTGGGCTTCAGACCAGAGTGGATCAGAGTAGTCAGAGCGGTCACGTCAGCGGGGTTGAAGATGACAACCACGTGCTCAACGTCCGGGCAGTACTTCTTGATGTTGTCACCGAAGTCAGCAGCGATCTTGCAGTTGCCCTTCAGCAGATCCTCACGTGTCATGCCAGCCTTGCGGGGAGCACCACCAGAGGAGATGATGTATTTAGCGCCGGTGAAAGCCTTCTTGGCAGCCTCGGCAACCTTCTCGGGATTGCCCATGTCCTCAACGGCAGGAGCATAGTAGGTGACGTTGGCACCGGGGAATGCGCACTGCTGGATCTCATCGAAGACACCATGAACACCCGGCTCATAGATATCATAGAGACATACGTTAGGAGTAAGGCCGAGCATCAGAACGCTCTGCACCATGTTGGAACCGATCATACCGCCTGCACCGACGATGACCAGTTTGTCATTTGTTAAATAGTTCATAACACTAATTATTTAGTTCAGAAATACTTTTCTGTGTTTTCCGACTGCAAAAAGTGTGCCCGAGGGCTTTCTTCCTTGCAGCCATGCAAAGTTACTAAAAAATCTATTCATTGCGTGATTTCTTTTTGCTTTTATTTGTTGTTTATTCTTAAAAGTATTATCTTTGTTACGTCTTTTGTTATGTCTGTTTGGCATTTCAGGGATTAGACCAAACCATTAATCGTTATATGCTATGAAAGAAGTAATCAGTCAACGGTTGCGCGATCTGCGCGAGGTGATGCGCCGTGAGCATCTCGATGCGTTTATCTTTCCCAGTACCGATCCTCACAACAGCGAGTATGTGCCCGACCGGTGGAAGAGCCGCGAGTGGGTGAGTGGCTTCAACGGCTCGGCGGGCACCGCCGTGGTCACGATGCACAGTGCTGCACTGTGGACCGACAGCCGCTATTTCCTTGCGGCTGCCGATCAACTCAGCGGTACCGAGTTTCAGTTGATGAAACTCAAGGTGAAGGGCACGCCGACCATTGCGCAATGGCTCGGACAGGAACTTAAGGATGTCGACGGCGCAGTCGTCGGCATGGACGGCATGGTCAACAACTGCAGTAGCGTAGAAGCGATGATTGCAGACCTGCGAAATGAAGGTGGGATCACCGTGCGCCACAACTTCGATCCGCTGGCCACGGTATGGCGTGACCGTCCGGCGATACCTGACCATCGTGTGGAGATACACCCCTTGGAGTATGCCGGTGAGCGCGCTGCCGACAAGATTGCACGCGTCCGTAAGGCCTTGCGTGCGCTCCATGCCGACGGAATGCTCGTCTCAGCGCTCGACGATGTGGCGTGGACGCTCAACCTCCGTGGCACCGACGTGCACTGCAACCCCGTCTTCGTGGCTTATCTGCTCATAGATACCACACATGCCACATTATATATTAATAAGGAGAAAGTCTCCGATGAGGTGCGTGCCTATCTCGCTGGTGAGGGTGTCGACGTGGCTCCGTACGCCGATGTGGTAAAGGGCTTGAAGCAATATCCCGAGTACAACATCCTCCTCGATCCCAATGAGACCTGCTATTCGCTCTATCGTGTGGCCAGCTGCCGCCCTGTGGTCAGCCACGTGTCGCCTGTGCCTGCCATGAAAGCGATCAAAAACGAGACTGAGATCGCGGGTTATCATCACGCCATGCTGCGTGACGGCATCGCACTGGTGAAGTTCCTCAGATGGCTGAAGCCTGCTGTGGAAGCCGGTGGCCAGACCGAGATGAGCATCGACCGCAAACTCACTGCACTGCGTGCAGAGCAACCGCTCTTCCGCGACATCAGTTTCGATACCATTGCCGGATACGCTGCCCATGGTGCCATTGTCCACTACGAGGCCACGCCGGATACCGATATCAAGCTTGAGCCCCGTGGCTTCCTGCTTCTCGACAGTGGCGCGCAGTATCAGGACGGAACTACCGACATCACCCGTACCATTCCTCTCGGGCCGCTTACCGACGAGGAACGGCATATCTATACGCTTGTGCTCAAAGGACATATCCAACTCGAACTCTGCAAGTTCCCCGAGGGTGCCAGCGGCACGCAGCTCGACATCCTTGCCCGCGAGGCCATGTGGCGTGAGGGACTGAACTATCTCCACGGTACCGGTCATGGAGTAGGCTCCTATCTCAACGTGCATGAGGGTCCCCACCAGATACGTATGGAGTATATGCCCTCACCGCTTGTCGACGGTATGACAGTCACCGACGAACCCGGCCTCTACCTCGCGGGGAAGTTCGGTGTGCGCATCGAGAACACGCTGCTCATCCGTCCTTACAAGACCACGGACTTCGGCACCTTCCTCCAGTTTGAGCCGCTCACCCTGTGTCCCATCGACACCGAGCCCATCATCCTCGACGAGCTTGCGCCAGAAGAAATCGTCTGGCTCAACAGCTACCACAAATATGTCTACGAACAACTCGCTCCCCATCTCGATGAGGAGGAGAAAGAATGGCTGAAGGAAAAGACGAAGGAGATATAAAAGACTCTCTCTAACTCTCCCTAAAAGGGAGAGAATGAGCCCACCCTAAGCACAAGGTCATGTGATGATCAGACGATGTGCTTAGGGCGGGCTTTTTTGTTCCTAAGAATTAGAGAATGTGTGGTGCTTGAAAGGAAAAAAGTTTTTGTTTCGCTATGATCAACTAACGCACACCTATTATATATATGGGGCTGTTGTGGGAGAGCAAATATGTCTTTTATGTCTTTCTGTCTTAATATAAAGGGTCTTTTGTCTTGTCTGTCCCTTCTGCCAAACAACACAACTTGCAGAAAATTAGTTAATTATTTGCGTATTTGGAAAAATAGATGTAATTTTGCAACCGCAAATTGTGGTACCATGTATTGATGGCGCCCGCTTGCGTATGTTTCACATTTAAAAATATAAACCAAAACAAAATGATTATTGTACCAGTAAAGGATGGCGAGAACATCGAAAGAGCTCTCAAGAAGTTCAAGAGAAAGTTTGAAAAGACAGGTGTGGTGAAGGAGCTTCGTGCTCGTCAGCAATTTGACAAGCCCTCTGTTAAGAAACGTCTCAAGATGGAGCACGCTATCTACGTACAGAAGCTTCGTCAGGAAGAGGAGTAAAAAACTACTCTAAGAGTAAAAAATACTCAAAAAGTTTGGTAGTTTGAATTTTTCTTCGTACATTCGTTGCTGAAAACGCAAGTGTAGCGTTTGGAGGCTATCATGATGGAGATAAAAGACCAATTCCTGGACTATCTCAAGTACGAGCTAAACCGCTCGCCATTGACGGTAGTCAGTTATTCCGAGGACTTCAAAAAGTTCGAGGAGTATTTTCAGGCATTGGAAGGCCAGCCGACATGGGAAACCATAGACGGTGACATCATTCGTAACTGGATGGAGCAGATGGTCGATGAAGGCAATACCACCACAACGGTTGCCCGGCGGCTGTCCGCACTTAAGTCATTGTATAGGTTTGCCTTGTCGCATCATCTGATCGGGAAAGACCCGACAGTCGGCATTCGTGCACCGAAGCTGAAAAAGCCTCTGCCCTGCTTCCTACAGGAAGAACAGATGGACAGACTCTTGGACAGCGATCTTTGGGGAGACGATTATAAGAGTACGTGCGCGCGTACTGTTATTATGACTTTCTATGAGACAGGGATACGACGTGCAGAGCTGATTGGACTGCGTGATGCGGATGTGGACTTTGTCAACCGGCAACTCAAAGTGACGGGTAAAGGCAACAAGCAGCGTATCATACCTTTCGGTGAGGAACTGACTGACGCTCTGCGGCATTATCTGTCAGCAAGAGATGAGGCTGTTTCCAAGCAGGAGGATGCTTTCTTCCTGTCAGAGAAAGGTTGCAGGTTGAGCGGCGGTCAGGTGGAAGAGATGGTGAAGAGCCATCTGCGATTGGTCAGCTCCATGAAAAAGCTTTCGCCGCACGTCTTGCGCCACACCTTTGCCACAGCCATGCTCAACCATGGTGCCGGCATAGAAAGTGTGAGACGGTTGTTGGGACATGCGTCAGCCTCCACCACGGAGATCTATACGCATACGACGTTCGAGCAACTCAAGCGAGTGTATCAAGATGCCCATCCAAGGGCATGAGTTTAACCTTTAACAAAAAACGGAGGTAACTATGGAAGTAAAGATTCAGTCGATTCACTTCGACGCTACCGAGAAGCTGCAGGCGTTCATCGAGAAGAAGACCGCCAAGTTGGAAAAATCATTCGAAGACATTCAGAAAGTAGAGGTGCAATTAAAAGTTGTCAAGCCCGCTACCGCTCTCAATAAAGAAACCAGTATCACGGTGACCGTGCCCGGTGGAAGCCCGCTTTATGTGGCCAAGACCTGCGACACTTTTGAGGAGGGAGTCGACCAGTGCGTAGACTCATTGCGGGTGCAACTGGAGAAATTCAAAGAAAAAATACGCAAACATTGAAAAATTTCCCCGAAAAGTTTTGGAGATTGAAAAATAAGTAGTATCTTTGCAGCCGTTTTACAACGAGTCCTTTGAAAGTCGTGCAAGGCGGCTGCAGGATATGCCTCTTTAGCTCAGTTGGCCAGAGCACGTGATTTGTAATCTCGGGGTCGTTGGTTCGAATCCGACAAGAGGCTCCTCTTTATGAGGACAGAGATCTTTTAAACATTGAATGGGTGGTTACCAGAGTGGCCAAATGGGGCAGACTGTAAATCTGCTGGCTCTTGCCTTCGGTGGTTCGAATCCATCACCACCCACAGTGCGTAAGCATGTAGCGACTCCTCTTTGGAGCGTAATGCGGAAATAGCTCAGTTGATAGAGCACTAGCCTTCCAAGCTGGGGGTCGCGGGTTTGAGCCCCGTTTTCCGCTCTCTTTTTTGCTGTAATAGCTCAGTGGTAGAGCACTTCCTTGGTAAGGAAGAGGTCCTGAGTTCAACTCTCAGTTACAGCTCCACTTTGATGCCTAAACGAAGTCTAACTAAATATCAGTTGATAAGTCAAGGTTGTCAAGAGAATCATCTATTTGATTATTTAATTAATACAATAAAAAAGTAAAGCTATGGCTAAAGAGGTTTATGTGCGTACCAAACCGCATGTTAACATTGGTACAATTGGTCACGTCGACCACGGTAAGACTACTCTGACCGCAGCTATCTCTAAGGTGCTGCACGAGCGTCTGGGTACAGGTGAGGATGTTAAGTCCTTCGATCAGATCGACAACGCTCCTGAGGAGAAAGAGCGTGGTATCACCATCAACACCGCCCACATCGAGTATGAGACTGCTAAGCGTCACTACGCTCACGTGGACTGCCCGGGACACGCCGACTATGTGAAGAACATGGTAACTGGTGCTGCTCAGATGGATGGTGCTATCCTCGTGGTTGCTGCTACCGATGGTCCTATGCCTCAGACACGTGAGCACGTGCTGCTCGCTCGTCAGGTAAACGTGCCTCGTTTGGTTGTTTTCCTCAACAAGTGCGACGATCCTGAAGTTGACGAGGAGATGATTGACCTCGTGAAGATGGATGTCCAGGATCTTCTGACTTCTTACGGTTATGAAGAGGATACTCCTATCGTTTGTGGTTCTGCTCTGGGTGCACTGAACGGTGTTGCCAAGTGGGAGGACAAGATCATGGAGTTGATGGACACTGTTGACAACTGGATCCAGGAGCCTGTTCGTGAGGTTGATAAGCCTTTCTTGATGCCTGTTGAGGATGTCTTCTCTATCACTGGTCGTGGTACTGTTGCTACTGGTCGTATCGAGACTGGTAAGTGCAAGGTTGGTGATGAGGTTCAGCTGCTCGGTCTTGGTGAGGACAAGAAGTCTGTCATCACTGGTGTCGAGATGTTCCGTAAGACCCTGGATGAGGGTGAGGCTGGTGACAACGTCGGTCTGCTCCTCCGTGGTATCGACAAGGACGAGGTGAAGCGTGGTATGGTTGTCGTGCACCCGGGTGCTATCACTCCGCACGATCACTTCAAGGCTTCTATCTATGTGCTGAAGAAGGAAGAGGGTGGCCGTCACACTCCGTTCGGTAACCGCTATCGTCCTCAGTTCTACCTCCGCACAATGGACTGCACCGGTGAGATCACTCTCCCTGAAGGTGTAGACATGGTGATGCCTGGTGACAACGTTGAGATCGAGGTTCGCCTGATCTACAAGGTTGCTCTGAATGAGGGTCTCCGTTTCGCTATCCGCGAGGGTGGTCGTACGGTAGGTTCTGGCCAGATCACACAGATTCTGCCTGACGTAGCAGAGGAGGGATAATCAAGATTATCTGATTCCAAGATACGTAAGTCTCCGCATCTGCGGATGTGGAGACTTTCTTACGGGTTTAGCTCAGTTGGTAGAGCACTGGTCTCCAAAACCAGGTGTCGAGAGTTCGAGTCTTTCAACCCGTGCTAAATAGAAGATAATATGTTTAATAAGATAGTGAATTATTGCAAGGCTTGTTATGACGAGCTTGCACATAAAACCACTTGGCCAACACAGAAGGAGTTGACTCACAGTGCAGTGATTGTATTATCTGCTTCCCTTATCATTGCACTGATCGTCTTCGCTATGGACTTGGTGTTCAAGAACCTGATGGGTATTGTATACCCAGGCTAATCATTAAGGCAATGGCAAATACTAAGAATTGGTATGTTTTGCGTGCGTCCAGCGGCAAAGAGGCAAAACTGAAAGAGTACATCGAAGCTGAGCTGCGTCACAATCAGCGGCTGGCTGACCATGTTTATCAGGTCCTCATCCCAATGGAGAAACATGCAAGCATTAAAGATGGTAAGCGCGTGGAGAAAGAGAAAATCGCTCTCCCCGGTTACGTGTTTGTACAGGCTGACATGATCGGTGATGTTCCTGTTGACTTAAGAAACATGCCTAACTGTTTGGGCATTCTCGGCGGTCTGGATCATCCGGCTCCCGTTCCAGAGTCTCAGATCAATCGTATGATTGGACAGGCTGAGGAAACACAGATCGACAACGATGTGGAGGTTCCTTATCTGCTTGATGAGACTGTGAAAGTCACCGATGGTCCTTTTGCTGGTTTTGAGGGTGTGATCGAAGAGATCAACACTGAGAAACGTAAGCTGAAGGTGATGGTCAAGATCTTTGGGCGCAAGACACCCTTGGAGCTTGGTTTTATGCAAGTTGAAAAGGTCGCTGAGTAGTTGTTACGGGCTACACGCGCCTTATACGTTACATTTATTTTAATTTCAATTAGAAATGGCTAAAGAAGTTGCTGGATTAATCAAGTTACAGATTAAAGGTGGCGCTGCAAACCCCTCCCCTCCAGTAGGACCGGCTTTGGGTTCCAAGGGTATTAACATCATGGGCTTCTGCAAAGAGTTCAATGCTCGTACCCAGGATAAGGCTGGTAAGGTTCTGCCTGTCGTCATCACTTATTACACAGATAAGTCGTTCAGCTTCGTCATCAAGACTCCTCCTGCTGCTGTCCAGCTCAAGGAAGCTGCCAAGGTGAAGTCTGGTTCCGGCCAGCCTAACCGTAAGAAAGTGGCTAGCGTGACTTGGGATCAGGTAAAAGCGATCGCTGAGGACAAGATGGCTGACTTGAACTGCTTCACTGTTGAGAGTGCCATGAGACTGATCGCAGGTACTGCACGCAGCATGGGCATCACTGTTAAAGGTGACTTCCCTGGTAAATAATTAAACTTCAATTAAGCAAGTAAAATGAGTAAACTGACAAAAAATCAGAAATCAGTAGCTGAGAAGGTTGAAGCAGGGAAGGCATACACATTGAAAGAGGCTGCAGAGCTCGTAAAAGAGATCACAACAACTAAGTTTGATGCTTCTGTAGATGTGGATGTGCGCTTGGGCGTAGATCCTCGCAAGGCTAACCAGATGGTTCGCGGCGTGGTGTCTCTGCCTAATGGAACTGGTAAGACAGTTCGCGTGCTTGCTCTGTGTACACCTGATCAGGAAGAGGCTGCTAAGGCAGCTGGTGCTGACTACGCTGGTCTCGATGAGTATATTGAGAAGATCAAAGGTGGCTGGACAGATGTCGATGTCATCATCACTATGCCTTCTTGCATGGGTAAGGTTGGTCCTTTGGGCCGTTTCCTCGGTCCCCGTGGCTTGATGCCTAACCCGAAGAGCGGTACGGTGACGATGGATGTCGCTAAGGCTGTCAAGGAAGTTAAGCAAGGTAAGATCGACTTCAAGGTTGATAAGGCAGGTATTATCCATACTTCTATCGGTAAGATCTCTATGACTGCTGATCAGATCTATGGCAATGCCAAAGAGTTTATCAACACTGTTATTCGTTTGAAACCTGCTGCTGCCAAAGGTACATACCTCAAGAGTATCTTTATTTCAAGTACAATGAGTAAGGGTATCAAGATTGATCCTAAATCAGTTGAATAACTCTAAAAGTTTGGAAAAATGAAGAAAGAAGTAAAAGATACTATCATTGTTGACCTTGGCGAGAAGCTGAAGGAATATCCTCATTTCTATCTGGTGGATGTCACCGGAATGAATGCAGAGGCTACATCTTCTCTTCGTCGCAAGTGTTTCAAGCAGGAGATCAAGATGGTCGTGGTGAAGAACAAGCTTCTTCACAAGGCTTTTGAGGCTGCAGACATCGACTATTCTGAGCTTTATGGTACACTGAAGGGTAACACGGCTGTGCTGTTCACCAACACTGCTAATGTACCTGCCAAACTGCTCAAGGATAAAGACATTGCCAAGGCTGGCGTTCCTTCTTTGAAGGCTGCCTACGCTGAGGAAGGTTTCTATGTTGGTGCAGACAAGCTCGATGAGCTGGCTTCCATCAAGAGCAAGAACGAAGTTATTGCCGACATCGTTGCTCTGTTGCAGAGCCCCGCAAAGAACGTGGTTTCTGCTCTTCAGTCAGGCGCAAACACTATCCATGGTGTGCTGAAGACTTTAGGCGAGCGTCCTGAGTAATCAATTAAGTCACTACATTTTCAAGAATAAAATTTAAATAAATACAAAAATGGCAGACGTTAAAGCTATTGCAGAAGAATTAGTAAATCTTACTGTTAAAGAGGTAAATGAATTGGCAACAGTCCTGAAGGACGAGTATGGTATCGAGCCCGCTGCTGCAGCTGTTGCAGTTGCTGGTCCTGCTGCTGGCGCAGCTCCTGCAGCTGAGGAGAAGAGCTCTTTCGATGTTGTGCTGACTGATGTCGGTGCTACTAAGCTCCAGGTCGTTAAGGCTGTTAAGGAGGCTTGTGGCCTCGGTCTGAAGGACGCTAAGACTCTCGTTGAGTCTGTTCCTGCTACTCTGAAGGAAGGCCTGTCTAAGGACGAGGCTGAGAACCTGAAGAAGGCTATCGAGGAAGCTGGTGCTAAGGTTGAGCTGAAGTAATTTAGTCTCTTTTAGCCGTCAGTTCGCTTTAAAAGCGACATGACGACAGTTACATACTTTAGGGTTAGGATTTGCCCAGTCGGTGAGTCCTAACCTTTTTGTGTCTTCACCCCTTCAGATCTTTGTTTTAGATCATCTCTTTGTTTTCCTCTTTTCAGCTTCGGCTAAGACTGGTATTAGACTACAATTGATTTCTTATGTCAAACGTTATTGATAACAGAGTAAATTTTGCCAGCGTCCAGAATCCTTATCCTTTTCCGGATTTCCTCGACGTGCAACTGAAATCCTTCCGTGATTTCCTCCAACTTGACACTCCGCCAGAGGAGCGCAAGAACGATGGCTTATATAAGGTGTTCGCTGAAAACTTTCCGATCACCGATACTCGTAACAACTTCGTGCTTGAGTTCCTTGATTATTATATAGACCCGCCACGGTATACCATTGACGAATGCTTGGAGCGCGGTCTGACTTATAGTGTGCCTTTGAAGGCTAAGATGAAACTATATTGTACCGATCCTGATCACGAGGACTTTGGTACGTTCATCCAGGATGTCTTCTTGGGTACTATTCCTTACATGACAGATAACGGCACATTCGTGATCAACGGTGCCGAGCGTGTTGTCGTTGCTCAGCTCCATCGCTCTCCGGGTGTGTTCTTCGGTCAGGGCGTTCATGCCAATGGAACGGTGCTCTATAGCGCACGTGTCATTCCTTTCAAAGGCTCATGGATCGAGTTTGCTACTGACATCAACAATGTCATGTATGCATATATCGATCGTAAGAAGAAGTTGCCTGTGACAACGCTTCTGCGTGCCATCGGTTATGAAAGCGATAAAGACATCCTGCAGATCTTTGACCTGGCAGAGGAGGTGAAAGTTTCCGCAAAAAACAAGTCACAGCTTATTGGACGTAAGCTTGCTGCCCGTGTGCTGAGAACATGGACTGAAGACTTCGTTGATGAGGATACCGGTGAGGTTGTTACCGCCGAGCGTAACGAGATGGTGCTCGAGCGTGAGACAGAAATCACCGAAGACAACTTTGATACGATCATTGACAGTGGCGTCTCTACCGTTCTTGTGCATAAGGACAACGATGCTGCCTCTAAGTACGATATCATCTTCAAGACTTTGGAGAAAGATCAGAGTAACTCTGAGATTGAGGCAGTGCGCTATATTTACAAACAGTTGCGTAATGCTGAACCTGCAGATGATGCAAGTGCACGTGAAGTGTTCCAAAACCTGTTCTTCTCTGACAAGCGTTACGACTTGGGGGATGTCGGCCGTTATCGTATCAACAAGAAACTGAATCTCGATATCGAGCCTGATGTGCGTGTGCTCACGAAGGAAGACATCATCGAGATCATTAAATATCTGATCAAGCTCGTCAACTCCAATGCTACTGTTGACGATATCGACCACTTGAGCAACCGTCGTGTACGTACGGTCGGTGAGCAGCTGGCCAACCAGTTCTCTATCGGCTTGGCACGTATGAGCCGTACCATCCGTGAGCGCATGAATGTACGTGACAACGAGGTGTTCACGCCGACAGACTTGATCAACGCAAAGACTATTTCCAGCGTCATCAACTCTTTCTTCGGTACCAACCCATTGAGCCAGTTCATGGACCAGACCAACCCGTTGGCAGAGGTCACCCATAAGCGTCGTCTTTCTGCATTGGGTCCTGGCGGTCTGTCACGTGAGCGTGCCGGATTTGAGGTGCGTGACGTACACTATACCCACTATGGCCGTCTCTGTCCTATTGAGTCGCCTGAAGGTCCTAACATCGGCTTGATCTCCTCTCTTTGTGTTTATGCAACGATCAATGAGCTTGGCTTCATTGAGACACCGTACCGTGTGGTGAAAGACGGCAAAGTGGACTTGGAGAACAAGGATGTTGAGTATCTTACGGCTGAGGAAGAGGACGGACAGCTCATTGCTCAGGGTAATGCACCTCTGAATGATGATGGTTCTTTCAAGCGAGACTTCGTTCACTGTCGTTTGGCAGCCGACTTCCCTGTTGTGGAGCCAGGTGAGGTGAGTCTGATGGATGTGTCACCGCAGCAGATCGCCTCTGTGAGTGCCTGCTTGATTCCTTTCTTGGAGCATGATGACGGTCACCGTGCTCTGATGGGATGTAACATGATGCGTCAGGCAGTACCTTTGCTCCATAATGACGCACCTATTGTAGGTACGGGTCTGGAGAAGCAGGTCTGTGAGGATAGCCGTACGATGATCACTGCCGAAGGCGAGGGTGTCATCGAGTATGTCGACGCTACTACCATCCGTATCCTCTATGACCGTACGGAAGACGAGGAGTTTGTCAGTTTTGAGCCGGCACTCAAGGAGTATCGCATTCCTAAGTTCCGCCGTACCAACCAGAACATGACTATCGACCTGCGTCCTATCTGCAACAAGGGCCAGAGAGTGAAGAAGGGCGACATTCTGACTGAGGGCTATGCCACCGAGAATGGCGAGCTTGCTCTGGGTCGTAACCTCTTGGTTGCTTATATGCCTTGGAAGGGTTACAACTATGAGGATGCAGTCGTCATCTCTGAGCGTATGGTGCGCGATGACGTGCTGACATCTGTACATGTCGATGAGTATTCTCTCGACGTACGTGAGACCAAGCGCGGCATGGAGGTGTTCACCAGTGACATTCCTAATGTCAGTGAGGAAGCTACCAAGGATCTCGACGACAATGGTATCATCCGAGTTGGTGCTCGCGTAGAGCCGGGTGATATCATGATCGGTAAGATCTCGCCTAAGGGTGAGAGCGATCCTTCACCTGAGGAGAAGCTGCTCCGTGCCATCTTTGGTGATAAGGCTGGTGACGTGAAGGATTCTTCACTCAAGGCCAATCCTTCTTTGAGTGGTGTCGTGATCGACAAGAAACTCTTCCAGCGTGCAGAGAAGACGCGTGAGTCGAAGAAACAAGATAAGGTCAAGCTTCAGAAGATCGATGAGGAGTATGAGGCAAAGAGCGACGAGCTGAAGAACATGCTCGTTGACAAGCTGATGACGCTCACCGACGGCAAGGCTTGCCAGGGTGTGAAGGACTATACCGAGGCGGAGGTTCTCACCAAGGGCAGCAAGTTCACAGTGCCAGCACTTAAGAACCTCGAGTATGATGGCATCCAGAGCAACGGTTGGACTGATGATGAGCACGTCAACGGACTCATTCAGAAGTTGATCATGAATTACATCCGCAAGGACAAGCAGCTTGCTGCAGAGCAGAACCGCCGCAAGTTTGCTATAACGATCGGCGATGAACTGCCTTCCGGTATCTTGAAGATGGCCAAAGTCTATATCGCAAAGAAGCGTAAGATCCAGGTTGGTGATAAGCTTGCCGGTCGTCACGGTAACAAGGGTATTGTCTCTAAGATTGTGCGTCAGGAGGATATGCCGTTCTTGGCTGACGGTCGCCCTGTCGACTTGGTGTTGAACCCGATGGGTGTGCCTTCTCGTATGAATCTGGGACAGATCTTCGAGGCTATTCTTGGTGCTGCAGGTAAGAAACTCGGTGTGAAGTTCGCTACTCCAATCTTCGACGGTGCTAAGCTTGAAGACCTGCGTGAGTGGACAGAGAAGGCCGGTCTGCCTAACCTCTGCTCTACGACTGTTTATGATGGTGAGACGGGTGAGCCTTTCGACCAGAAGGCTACCGTTGGTATCACCTACTTCTTGAAGCTCGGTCACATGGTTGAGGATAAGATGCATGCCCGTTCTATCGGTCCGTACTCTCTCATCACTCAGCAGCCACTTGGTGGTAAGGCTCAGTTCGGTGGACAGCGTTTTGGAGAGATGGAGGTTTGGGCTCTTGAGGGCTTCGGTGCCAGCCATGTCCTGCAAGAGATGCTCACCATCAAGAGTGACGATGTCACCGGTCGTTCCAAGGCTTACGAGGCTATCGTCAAGGGTGACCCAATGCCGACACCGGGAATCCCCGAGTCGCTCAATGTGTTGCTGCATGAGCTTCGCGGTCTGGGACTGAACATTAAGTTGGATTAAGTTTGGAATATTGAAAAGTTAGAAGTATGGCTTTCAAAAAAGATACAAAGGTAAAGAATAATTTTACCAAGATTACCATTAGCCTGGCCTCTCCTGAGACAATCAAGGAGAACTCCTATGGTGAGGTGACCAAGCCCGAGACCATCAACTACCGCACCTACAAGCCAGAGCGCGACGGCTTGTTCTGTGAGAGAATCTTCGGTCCGACGAAAGACTATGAGTGCGCCTGCGGTAAGTACAAGCGCATCCGTTACAAAGGTATCGTCTGCGACCGTTGTGGTGTTGAGGTTACGGAGAAAAAGGTACGTCGTGAGCGTGCTGGACATATCGAGCTCGTTGTTCCTGTTGCTCATATCTGGTACTTCCGCTCTCTGCCAAACAAGATCGGTTACTTGCTCGGACTGCCTACCAAAAAGCTCGACCAGGTGATCTACTACGAGAAGTATATCGTCATCCAGCCCGGTATCCTCGAAGGACAGAAGGACGCAGAGGGCGTAGAGGATCTCAATGGTTCTCATAAACTCGATCTGTTGTCAGAGGAAGAGTATCTCGACATCATTGACAACAAGATTCCGGAGAACAATGACATGCTTGACGATGCTGATCCTTCGAAGTTCATTGCAAAGATGGGTGCCGAGGCTATCCTCGACTTGCTCAAGCAGATCGACCTTGACAAACTTAGCTATGAACTTCGCGACCGTGCCAACAGTGACTCCAGCCAGATGCGTAAGACCGAGGCCTTGAAGCGCCTGCAGGTCGTAGAGGCTTTCCGTAGTTCCAAGGATGTCAACAAACCCGAGTGGATGATCATGAAGATCATTCCGGTCATCCCGCCAGAGCTGCGTCCATTGGTGCCTTTGGATGGTGGCCGTTTTGCCACATCGGATCTCAATGACCTCTATCGTCGTGTCATTATCCGTAACAACCGTCTGAAACGACTCATCGAGATCAAGGCTCCTGAGGTGATTCTCCGTAACGAGAAGCGTATGCTCCAGGAAGCTGTCGACTCTCTCTTCGACAACAGTCGTAAGGCCAGTGCCGTAAAGAGCGAGAGCAACCGTCCGTTGAAGTCTCTCTCTGACTCTCTGAAAGGTAAGCAGGGCCGCTTCCGTCAGAACCTGCTCGGTAAACGTGTCGACTATTCAGCCCGTTCAGTGATCGTCGTCGGTCCAGAGTTGAAGATGGGTGAGTGCGGTCTGCCGAAGTTGATGGCAGCCGAGCTCTACAAGCCGTTTATCATCCGCAAGCTCATCGAGCGTGGCATCGTGAAGACGGTCAAGAGTGCCAAGAAGATTGTGGACCGCCGTGAGCCGGTGATTTGGGATATTCTTGAGAACGTGATGAAAGGTCACCCTGTGCTTCTGAACCGTGCTCCTACGCTTCACCGTCTGTCTGTGATGGCATTCCAGCCAAAGATGATCGAGGGAAAGGCAATCCAGCTCCACCCGTTGGCTTGTACACCGTTCAACGCCGACTTCGATGGTGACCAGATGGCTGTTCACTTGCCGCTGAGCAATGAGGCCGTATTGGAAGCTCAGATTCTGATGCTCCAGAGTCACAATATCCTCAACCCAGCCAATGGTGCTCCTGTCACCGTGCCGTCGCAGGATATGGTGCTTGGTCTTTACTATATCACCAAGATCCGTCCGGGTGCCAAGGGTGAGGGTCAGACCTTCTATGGTCCTGAAGAGGCTATCATTGCACTCAACGAGAAGCGTGTCGACGAGCATGCACAGGTGAAGTGCCTCGTTGACGACATCGATGAGAAGGGCAATCCTATCCGTCATATCGTGGAGACCACTGTGGGACGTATCATCGTCAACGAGATCATCCCGAAAGAGATTGGATTCTTCAACGGTATCATCTCAAAGAAGACACTGCGTAAACTTATCGCCGACGTAATCAAACACGTAGGTATGGACCGAGCTTGCACGTTCCTCGATGGTGTGAAGAACCTCGGTTATCGCATGTCTTACCTCGCCGGTCTTTCCTTCAACCTCGACGACATCATCGTGCCGGAGGAGAAAGCAGAGATCGTCAAGCGTGGTCAGGACGAGGTCGATGAGGTCAAGGCCAACTTCGATATGGGTCTTATCACCGATAAGGAGCGCTACAATGAGGTCATCAACGCCTGGACACACGTCAACAACGACCTGAAGAAGGCTGTGATGAAGCACATGACCGAGGCCGACCAAGGCTTCAACGCTGTGTTCATGATGCTTGACTCCGGTGCCCGTGGTTCTGCTGACCAGATTGCACAGCTTGCTGGTATGCGTGGTCTGATGGCCAAGCCGCAGAAAGCCGGTGCTGAGGGCAACTCCATCATTGAGAACCCTATTCTGAACAACCTGAAGGAAGGAATGTCCGTGCAGGAGTACTTCATTGCCTCACACGGTGCCCGTAAGGGTCTTGCCGACACGGCTATGAAGACGGCCGATGCCGGATACCTGACGCGTCGACTTGTCGACGTGTCGCACGATGTTATCATCACCGAGGACGACTGCGGTACGCTTCGTGGCTTGGAGTGCCGTGCTCTGAAAGAGGGCGACGAGGTCGTCTCCACGCTTGCAGAGCGTATCTTGGGTCGTGTCTCCGTTCACGATGTCATCAATCCTCATACCAGTGAGATCATTGTCAAGGCAGGTGAGGAGATCACCGAGGCCAAGGCACAGGCTGTCGAGGATGCCGGTATCGAGATGGTAGAGATCCGTTCGGTGCTGACCTGTGAGAGCAAGAAGGGCGTCTGCCGTAAGTGCTATGGCCGCAACTTGGCTACTTCCAAGATGGTTCAGCTTGGTGAGGCTGTCGGCGTCATCGCCGCACAGGCTATCGGTGAGCCGGGTACACAGCTGACGCTTCGTACCTTCCACTCCGGTGGTATCGCTGAGAACGCTGCCGCCAACGCATCCATCACCTCTAAGTATGATGCTAAGCTCAAGTTTGAGGGCTTGCGTACCGTACCATTCGTTGACAAGAGCGACGAAAGCAATCCTGTCGAGTGTCAGATGGTGGTAAGCCGTTTGGCTGAGGTGCAGTTCGTTGACCCGAATACTGATATCAACATGGCAACGCTGACCGTTCCTTATGGTAGCTCGCTGTTCTTCAAGGATGGTGACTTAGTGAAGAAGGGTGACGTGGTCTGCAAGTGGGATCCGTTCAATGCCGTGATCGTCAGTGAGTATGCCGGTAAGTTGCAGTTCGACAATGTCATTGAGGGAGCTACCTTCAAGACTGAGACCGATGAGACCTCCGGTATGACCGAGCGTATCATCACTGAGTCCAAGGACCACAACGTCATTCCTACGGTACATGTCGTGGACGAGAATGGACAGGTACTCGGAACCTACAACTTCCCTGTGGGCGGACATATTGCGAACATCGAGGATGGTCAGGTCATCGAGACCGGTACCACACTGGTGCGCATCCCTCGTGCCGTGTTCAACGCCGGTGGTATCACTGGTGGTCTGCCCCGTGTCACAGAGCTCTTCGAGGCTCGTAACCCGACAAACCCCGCTGTGGTCTCAGAGATCGACGGTGAGGTGACTATGGGTAAGCTGAAGCGTGGTAACCAGGAGATCATCATCACCTCCAAGACAGGCGACCAGCGTAAGTATCTCGTACCACTGTCTCGTCAGATCCTGGTACAGGAGCACGATGCTGTGCGTGCCGGTACGGCACTTTCCGACGGTGAGATCACCCCGGGCGACATCCTTGCCATCAAGGGTCCCACCGCTGTACAGGAGTACATCGTCAATGAGGTGCAGAACGTCTACCGTCTCCAGGGTGTGAAGATCAACGACAAGCACTTCGAGATCATCGTCCGTCAGATGATGCGCAAGGTACGTATCGATGATCCGGGCGACACCACATTCCTCGAGCAGGATCTTGTCGACAAGCTTGACTTCGCTGACGAGAACGACCGCATCTGGGGTAAGAAGGTAGTCATCGACGAGGGCGACTCAGAGAATCTGCATAAGGGTCAGATCGTCACCGTACGCAAGTTGCGTGATGAGAACTCCAGCCTGAAGCGGCGTGACCTGAAGACCGTCACTGTCCGTGACGCTGTGCCTGCTACGTCTACTCAGGTGCTGCAGGGTATCACCCGCGCCGCTTTGGGTACGAAGAGCTTCATGAGTGCCGCCTCTTTCCAGGAGACGACCAAGGTGCTCAACGAGGCTGCTATCCGCGGCAAGGTCGATTACCTCGAGGGTATGAAGGAGAACGTGATCTGCGGTCACTTGATTCCGGCCGGTACCGGTATGCGTCAGTGGGATAAGATCATCGTAGGCTCAAAGGAAGAATATGAGCGCATGGAAGCTAATCGCAAGAATGTGCTCGATTATGCCGACAAGGTGACTCCAGAGAATTAATCATTCACACAGTCTATCAATAAAAAAGGCCGTGAACCCGTTGTGGGTTCACGGCCTTTTTGTTGTTTTTTCTTGCTTGCTACTATTGTATCAGAGGCAACTGATGGTTAACCATTAGTAAACGTACACCTTGCACTCCTTGATGCTGCCGGGAGCACCTTGTTCGGCGCGCGGCAGATATTCCATCGCGGAGACGGTCTGTGCGGAGCCGAGGTCAATGACGAGCAGATGAGGAAGGTCCGTGCCTGGAATTGTTTGCCAATAAGTAGACTCTTGCAGGTCGAAAGCCTTGTCGCCCGTATGGTTGCCGTTGGCGGCATCTTCTGAGTCAGCGTATTTCGTTGTCCAAGACTCTCGGCTGATACGATGACCTTGGACATCCTGGAGATAGAGTTCAGCGATAGCCGAGAGGTCTTTGCCGCTCTGATTGCTACTGATGAGGATGGCCATGTAGCGGCCCTGTTGTGGTTTGTCGAAGCGGATGGTCTGCCAGCCGTTGCCGGACTGTAGTGCGCCGCTGAAGGCTGGTGTGCGGCTGTTCAGGTCAGGCTTGTCGCCGATGTTGTTGTGCAGGTTGGACTTTTCCAGTTGCAGTTTGTCGAGTTCTGGCTTGTCCTGTCCCCAGAGGACGGGGTTTGCGGTGCCTGCCACGTCGAGCACCATGATGTCGTTCTTTCCTTTCCTCAGCCAGCAACCCGGGCAGTAGAGCGTCTGCTGAGGGCCAATGCGCCAGAAGCGGCCAAGGGTGTGACCATTGACGTAGACTTGACCTTTGCCGAAATTCTCCATATTAATAAAGGTGTCGCCGACCTTACTGAGGTAGAAAGATCCGAGGAATACGCTTGGCTCCTTATCACCGTTGCGAACATTGAGGTGGGAGCGCAGTTCTGCATACGGCTTGCGGGATTGTGTGGTCAGCGTGTCCACGTCGTCGGGAACGAGACCGATGGTCCAGTCCTTGAGGTTGTAGGTGACGTCGTGCTGTCCGTCAGTTGTGGCGATGGTCACGTCGCCCGTGATGCCCTTGTAGTCCTTGATGGCGCGTCCGAAGTTGATACGTCCCATCGCCTCTACGAGGATGTCGAGTTTGGAACCTTTCTTCACCGGAGGCAACACGATACTCTTCTCGTTTTTCACGCGGTCGATCTTTCCGACAAACTCCCCGTTGATGAACACCTGGGCGTAGTCGTGGGCATCGCTGATGGTGAGTCGGCTGGGTTGGCTGATCTCGGGCAGGGTAGTGGAGTAGAAGGCAGAGCCCCATCCCATGTCCATCTCTTCAAAGGTCTTTGTGTCGTGGCTCTTCACCGAGCGTGTGATGAACTGACAGAGAGGGATGCGGGCTGAGAGCTTCACCTTGGGGAAGCTGACCAGCGGAGCCGCAGGCTTGGGAACAGCGGGCAAGGCTTTGCCACCATTGTATTTCTCCATGGTGTGTCGCAACTCAAAGAACTTAGGTGTCGTGCGGCCATATTCATTGATCGGTGCGTCGTAGTCGTAGGATGTCACGTCGGGTGCGAAGCCCGGGCTGTTGGCTCCAGCCCAGTGTCCGAAGCTTGTACCTCCGTGCGTCATATAGAGAGAGAAGGATATGCCTTTGGAGAGCATCTCGTCGATACCAGCCACCATATCCTTGGCCGGACGTGTCTCGTGTCGGGCTCCCCACTTGTCAAACCATCCGCTCCAGAACTCCGAGCACATCTTCGGCGCGTCGGGGCGCAGTTCGCCGAGTCGTTTGAACTGCTGGTCGATGTTGGCACCTGTGCCGAAGTTCATCGTCCACACCAAGTCATCGAGTCCGTTCTTGGTGAAGTTGCTTGACCAGTCGCACTGGAAGAGTACAGGACCAACGCTATTGCCTTGCTTGTCCTTGGTATACCAATTGTCTTTAAGCAGGTCTCGGATGGCTCGGATGTAAGGTTTGTCTTCGCCGTAGCTGCCATACTCGTTTTCTACCTGCACCATGATGATCGGGCCACCGTGCTGTATGGTCAGTGGGGCGAGTTGTTCAGCCACCTTCTTCTCGAAGATCTTTACACGCTGCATGAAGAACGGGTCCTGCTCGCGTAACCGGATGCCTTTCTTCTTCAGCAGCCACCAGGGCAGTCCGCCCATCTCCCATTCAGCGCACACATAGGGTCCCGGGCGCACGATGACATACATGCCGTTTTTCTGTGCCAAGCGGCAGAAGGCGGCCACGTCGTTGTTGCCTGAAAAGTTGAAATGATCCTGCTGTGGCTCATGGATGTTCCAAAACACATAGAGGCAGAGCGTGTTCATGCCGAGGGCTTTGCACATCTTGATGCGCTGCTCCCAATAGGGGCGGGGAATGCGCGGATAGTGCACCTCGGCAGCTTTGACCACAAACGGCTTGCCGTTGAGGAGGAAGGTGCCTTTTCCCACCGTGAAATCACCACTGCGGTTCGCTGCCTGGCTGGATCCGGGAATCAGCATCATAGCCAGTGCAAGCATGAAAAAAAGAATCTTTTGTTGTAACTTCATAGAAGAATTGTTATTAGGAATTGTCTTCCACAAAATTACAAAAAAAGATCCTTTCCTGCTGTTCACTTATCATGCAATCAATCGTGCATCAGAGAGAAATATCAAAAAATGCCTTCTGATTCACGATTTGTTCCCTTCTGAATCTTAGCTATTTATTTGTTCTGACCAGTCTCAGACTATACCAGCCAGGGTTTGGTGTGGTGCCGTCGGCAGACAGTCTGACGACGAACTTGGCGGTAGCCTTTCCTTGTTTGTTACGAAGAAGGCTGGCGGGCAGAGGATATTCAACATCGAAGAAGCCATTGCTCTCGCCTTCTATCTTCTCTGGAATGACGATGTTGGCGATATTTACACCGTTGACGGTCAGCGTAGCCTGGCGACCTTTGTCGGCTGTGGTGAAACGGCAGAGGATGGCAAGGCTGTCGGCATCGGCAGAAGTGTTGAAGAGTGTGTACTGCACGTGTCCGCCTCTCTGGGCATCGCGATAGGTCTCGTCACGGAACGATCCGGCATGCGAGTCGGTGGAATAGTTGTATTCGTGTCCCGCCTCGTTTTGCTGTTCACCCGGAGAGACGAAGTCGATGGTGCGCTTGGCGAGCGCTTCGGCCTTTCGCTCTGTCTCTGCCATGTCGCTATGAGCATAGCCTTCCGGAGTCTGCTGATACCAATAACAAGAGTAGCGTGCGTGGTGGATTGTGGCAAACGGTTGCAACATGAGACGAGTCCAGTGGTAGCCTGCTACACCCGGACGGCTTACGTCCAACGGGAAGCGGAGTGTGGACAGGTCACCCTTGCCGACACGGGAGAGCACTTCACTGCGCTTGCCGATGAGCAGAGGCGCCGTGGTGAGCGGCAGACTCTTGCCCACGGCACCGGGTGCGTGATCCATACGTCCTTCCCCGGCATATTCGTTCTTCAGTGGCTCGTAGCTCAATCCTGTTGCGTCAGCGTCAGCCTTGTCGCAGGCTGTAGTCTTGGCGGCAAGCAAGACGGGACCATACTCAAAGGCGACATAGTCCGGGAGGTTGGGACAGGGCACCACACGCATCTGCATGGGCAGATCTACTTCCACCTTGTCGCCGGCTTTCCACTGTCGGTGTAGCTTGACGTAGGAAGCCTGCCCGACGGTTGTCTTGAGCGTTTGCGGCTCGCCATTGACGGTGATGCGATAGTCGGCCGTGGTCCACCAGGGATGGCGGATGGCCAGTGAGAAATTGCCGTCGCGGTTGATCGTCAGCGTGGTCTGCTGGCTATAAGGATAAGAAGTCGTTTGTGTCAAGTCGAAGCGGCGGTCTGAGAGATGACTTGGCGTGAAGAGATTGACGTAGAGCACAGAGTCGGCATCGTGGGTATAGACAAACTGCCCGTACTTACTATGGTTTTCCATGCCCGTACCGACGCAGCACCACATGCCTTTGTTTACTTGGGAATAGATGCGGTATCCTTGTGGGCGCAGCGTGGTGAAATAGACATATCCGCCCGTCTTCGGGTCTTGCGTGGAGAGAATATGGTTGAGAGTGGTATATTCGTAGAAGTCGGCGTAGCGGGCGTCGTGGGTGCGGTCGGCGAGTATTTCCGAGAGTTTCAGCATGTTGTTGGAGTTGCAGCTCTCAGGTCCGTCGGCTCTGTCAATATAACGGTTGCTGTTGGCTTTTGAGAGGAAGTGCTCTTCGACGCTGTTGCCGCCGATACATGTCGTGCGGTAATTTGCTACGTCGTCCCAGAAGTTTTGGGCTGCCTTGGCATAGCGCTTGTCGGCAGAACTCTCCTCTGCAATGCGCTCGAAGCCGATGTATTTCGGTACCTGCGTGTTGGCGTGCCGGTTGTCGAGAAACGTAGTGTTGAGCGTCTGCATACCGTCGACCATCTTTTGGTGTGAGAACGCCTTGGCAGCTTCGAGGTATTTTTTGTTGCCGAAGATCGTGTAGGCATCGGCGAGGACTTCATTCATACCTCCCTGCTCGGTGTTGAGTATGCTCTGCATCTGTTCGGTGCTGAGATGTCTGATGAGTGCCACGGCCCAGTCGGCCATCTTGCGGTACATCTCTTTGGCGGTCTTGTTGCCAGTGTAGAGATAGGCATCGCGCAGTCCTGCCATCACCTTATGCTCGCAGTAGAACGGCACCCATCCGCGTACGGGGTCGAAAGCTTTGGCGTTGCCCTGATAGAGTTCTCGCCACACCTCGTTGATCGGTTGCCCGCCGAGAAAGCCTTTCATACCCGTCTTGTCGTGTTGGTAGACGTCCTGACAGTCTTTCAGGACACTGAGCATATAGTCGAGTCGGGACTTGAGCAAGGCGCGTGTCTGATGGTCCTGGCAGGCAGCGTAGGCCATGGCGAGGGCAGAGAGATAGTGCCCGCCTACGTGTCCTGAGAGGTCAAAGCCGTTGCCGCCCCAGTTTTTGAAGTTGGGATGAAGTTGCAACCAATTGGTATAGCGTCCGGTGGTGAGTCCGGCTTGTCGGACGAACGGCGTGAGCAACCGGTCGGCATCGTAGTCGAGGAGTACCCGGATGTTGAGATCCATGGCCTGTTTCATGGGACTGTCAAGCAACGTGACCTGGCTAAGATTGAAATGATGGGGATAGATGAGCTCCTGCGCCTTGCCTTTTGTGGGCGTAGCCATTAGCATGGATGCAGTGAGAGCGAACAGCAAATTGTGTTTCATGATTTGTCTTTAGTATTTTGTTTTTAGTCATGTGCAAAGATAAGTGTTTGGCTCCATATTTGCAAGAATCTCTTGTTTTTTATGTTTCTGTAACATTAATAATAGATGTAACTATTCAGCTGCCATATCGCCCTTTGCCATTTGCGGGTTGAGGTCTTGTGAGAGGCTCGCCTCTCACCGCCCTCAATCCACAAAGGGCAGATCCTCCTGTGAAGATCTATCAATTTGAAAGCAAAGTGCTTTGGGCTTGTTCATGTCCCTGAAAGGGACACACTATGAATATCCCCAAGTCGTCGAGCAAGTAAGGACCGAAGCGGTGGGCCTTACTCGCGAGCGACTTGGGGTAGAGTTGACGGCGGTATAACGACCTCGGAGAGGTCTCACGTGGATGTATGACAAAGTACTGGTTGTTACTTTGTACGCCCACGTGAGTCCTCTTCGAGGACATCTCCCCTCGCACGACCTACCCCGGATCGCTCGCTTTTGTGAGGCTTCGCCGTCACAAAAGCTCGACGATCCGGGGTTATTCATGGTGTGTCCCTTTCAGGGACATTATACGGAGAAAGGAAATTAGGGGTCACCGCGCTAGCCTGTTTTCAAGGTTTTTATTTGTTTTTGTCAGAATAGGGATCAGAACAGAATGAGAATATCAGCCCATAACTCTTACTTTCTGTCTGTATTCGCTGAATGGTAACTCTTAGATACGGGACACAGAAAGTTGAAATGGACGCTATTCCTGTGTGTTACTGCTTGTATAAGTATTATTAAAAACTTTACAAAATCATGTCACGATTGTTGGACGAAATAGAGCGAAACCCGAAACTAAAATCGGCGAAAACCACAGTGAAAACCTCAAAAAATGTCTCTGCCTGTGAGAAAACGGTGAGTTGATCGGGTTAAAACGGTGGAATGACACGCACAAAACGGTGAGATGATGCGGTCATCTCGGTTGTTTGATCGAAAATTCTCTAGAGAATTTTTCGTCAAAGTACCTTTCTGACATAAAGGCAAAAATCGCTAAAATCGTATGTTATTGATTTTTAGGCGTTTGTGGAAAACGCTGAAAATCGCGAAAATCAGACGAGAGACCAGTTTGCTGGCGAGAATCGTCTTCTCGTGGCCGGTTTATTGTCAGAATATCGAACAATAAACACCAACCGAGAGAATGACGCCCTATGAGTATGTAGAAGAAGTACCTTCATGGAGATTATTATTCACACGAAGATCCACGAATTAACCACGATTTTCTCATAAATATAATAATTGATGAATAATTCGTGGTCAATTCTTGATCATTCAATGTCTTAATAGTCTTAATAGGGCAGAGTTAATGTTCATGAATAATGTAGGTTAACCAATTACAGATCTGTAACCAGAGAAAATTACGAATATCCGGGCCGCGGGAAATAGCCAGTGCGCCTTAATTGTCCTTTGTATTTTGTTATTGGGTATTTAAAAAGTAAAGCTTTAAAGCCAAATATGATAATATCTGTAAATAATTAACCTAAAAAGATTAAAAAAGGATTATTTATGTAGCATTAATATTGCAATTTATAAATATTGATCCTATATTTGCAAAAAAAATAAGTCGAATTTTATGAAATGTCTAAAAAGTTTTTTGAGGCCATTACACCTACCGGTTGAGGGTAAACATGTGTCAATCATGTTTATTATGCTAAGTATGATGTCTGCTATTGTTGTGTTTGTAGCTTATTCTACAAAATCTTTCTTAATGGCGTTTTTGGTATGTGTTTTATTATCAATTATTGAAGTCATTATATATTGTTTACTTAATAATTAAAAAGAAGTTAGAAATGAAACGTTTAAAGAATCTTTCCCTGGTAATGCTGTTTTGCTTATCTACTGTTGTCGTCCAAAATTAGCCTATCTCAAATGATCCTGCTTTCTTTGGATGGGTTGGAACTTATGCTAAAAATAAGAAAAGGCAATATATGTTAGTGGCAGCTAATATTGCTTGTGATGGTTGTTGGACATTGGCAATTGCTGGTTCTGGAGTGTCAGCTGGAGCTTCATTTCTTGTAGGTGCGGTTTTGACAGCTTGAAGTTATCCGAAAGGACGTTGTGTAATACCTTCTTAATATGTTCTCGGTTTTTGTTCAAAATACAAAGATAAACACTATCTTTGTGGATGGCAAGGCCACATACTGATTTCATAAGCCTAAATTTTAGAGGTTTGAGCATTAATAATTTCTATTAATCAGCATACAGCATGGGGGCTATTAATTTTCTCGTTTTAACCGGCTTATAATTCTATAATTTTATCTATCTTTGCAACAACGTACAGCCTAAAGGAGATTTCTCCAAGTGATGTAGACCTTCATATTACTATGTTTATGAGAAAAACCATTCTCTTCTTAATGACTCTATTTGCTATGACAAGTTGCAAGCATCAATTGACCGTAGACCAACAGGTGGATGCTCTCTATGAGAAGATGTCTCAGAAGGAGCGCATCGCACAGCTGCGCAGTACCTATATGGATGAGCTCTTCGATGCGGAGGGACATCTTGACACCAACAAGTGCCGCAAACTTATTCCTGATGGGATAGGCCATTTCTCGCAGTATGCCAGTCAGGCTCCGATGGATCCCAATGTGTTGCGCGACCGCGTTGCTGCCGTACAAGACTGGTTGATCCACAACACCCCCAGCGGCATCCCCGCCCTATTTCATGAGGAAGTGCTATCGGGAATCAATACAAGTGGGGCCACCATCTATCCCCAACAGATCGGACAAGCCTGCTCGTTCAACCCTGTACTTGCTGAAAAGAAAACCCTGCAGACCGGTATCGCGCTGCGCAAGATGGGCGGTGTGCTCTCCCTTTCCCCTATGGTCGACGTATGCCGTACACCGAGCTTCAACCGATTGGAAGAGTCCTATGGTGAGGACGGCTACCTTTCGGCCGTTATGGGTACAGCCTTTGTGCGTGGACTACAGCATGGCGGACTGGACAAAGGCGTTGGCGCCTGCTCGAAACACTACCTTGGTTACGGTGGTGGAGGCGACGCCGAGGAGAAAGAGCTGATGGAAGAGATACTCCTGCCTCATGAGACGATGATACGCCTGGCAGGCAGCAAAGCCCTCATGCCCGGCTATCATGCAGTCCATGGCACCAACTGCGTGGCCAATCACGAGATACTCACCGACATACTGCGGGGCTATCTCGGCTTCGACGGCATGGTGGTGAGCGACTATACAGCCATCGACCAGATACCAGGACTTGATACTCCTGCGGAGAAAGCGGCGGCAGCCATCAATGCCGGCAATGATGTAGACTTCCCTTACGGTGCCAACTACCAACATCTGCAGGAAGGACTCGATCGGGGACTTGTCAAACCACAGGCTTTCGAACGAGCCGTGAAAGACGTGCTGAGGTATAAAGCGCGGGCAGGACTGCTCTCAAGTACACCTTATTTATATAGTAACGAGAAAATAGTGCTCGACAGTCCCGAAGAGCGACAGACGGCATACGACATTGCCGCACAATCTGTGGTGTTGCTGAAAAACGACGGCGTGCTTCCGCTAATCGGCAAGCAGCGGGTCTTTGTCACCGGACCCAACGCTAACAGCATGTGGGCAATGTGCGGCGATTACTCTTTCCCCTCGATGACCTATTTCTGGAAGATGAATGATAAAGATCTCGACCATCCCCATGTGGTAGGTCTGTGGGAAGGAATGCGTGACCGTCGTCCCGCTGACATCGAACTGTCGTATTCGCGAGGCTGTGACTGGACGGAGGAGATTGAAACCAAACTTAGCCATGGCGGCGACGAGCGGGCATGGGACTATAAGATGCTGCATCGCAAGGTAGATGCCGGTGAGAAAGCCGACAGTGCCGAGGCTCTGCGCATGGCTCGCTCGGCCGACGTCATCATCGCGGCTATGGGCGAGAATGTGATGCTCTGTGGCGAGAACCGCGACCGTCGAGGACTGAGCCTGCCGGGAAAGCAGGAACAGTATGTGGAGCAGTTGCTGGCGACGGGGAAGCCAGTGATTCTCGTGCTCTTTGGAGGCCGCGCGCAGGTCATCTCGCGGCTGGCTGACCGTTGCGCCGCTATCTTGCAGGCTTGGTATCCCGGAGAGGAAGGCGGACATGCTGTGGCTGACATCCTCTATGGCAAGATTTCTCCGTCGGCGAAACTCTCGGTCAGCTATCCTAAGGAAGAGCTCAGCGTGCCGATCTGTTACAACCGTTCCACAGTGCAGGACAGTAGAGTGGAGTGGCCTTTCGGCTACGGGCAGAGCTATACCAGCTTCGCTTACAGCAGTTTGGAAATGGATGACCATGTGAAGACCGACGACGAGAGCTTCACGCTACGTTTCCGTGTGACCAACACAGGAAAGCGTGACGGTGACGAGATCGCCCAACTCTATCTGTCTCCGGCAGACAGCAACCTGCCTGTTCGCCCGATACAGCTACAGGGCTTTGCGAGAGTGTCGCTGAAAGCTGGCCAGACCAAGACCGTGACGATAAAGGTATATACCGAGCAGCTCGGCTACTACAGTCATCAGAAACAGAGACAATGGAATATAGCCCCCGGCAACTTCATGCTCAAAGTGGGCGCGTCGTCGCAGGACATCCGCTTGCAGCATCCTCTGAAACTCACCGGCAACCCGGTTGTCAAACCGTTGAGGAATCACTATTTCTCTGAAACACATGTTCAGGGAGAGAAAGCGTAGAGACAGGCAAAGTTACATGTGATCAATAATAACAAATAGGTAAAATGAAGATTGAGACAGGTTACATGCCCTTCAAGGGCTTTAAGACTTTCTATCGTGTCGTAGGAGAGAAGACAGATCGCGCGCCTCTGGTGCTTTTGCATGGCGGACCGGGTTCCACACATAACTATTTCGAGGTGTTGGACCCTTTGGCTGAGCTGACCCATCGACAGATTGTCTTCTATGATCAGATCGGTTGTGGCGAAAGCTATGTCGAGGGACATCCCGAACTGTGGACACTCGGTACATGGATGGAGGAGCTCTCGTGCTTGCTGGATACTCTCCACATCACCGACTTTCATCTCCTTGGTCAGTCGTGGGGCGGTATGTTGGCGATTGCCTATGCCATCGAGAAGAAACCGCAAGGGCTGCGTTCGTTGATCCTCTCCAGTACACTGCCGCAAAGTCAGCTGTGGGGCAAAGAACAACATCGGCTCATCACGTTCATGAGCGAGAAAGACCAAGAGGCTATCGCTGAGGCTGAGCGTACCGGCAATTTCCAGTCACCAGCATACCTTGAAGCCAATGACCATTACGTGGCACGCCATGAGTTTGTCATCGGGCCCGACACGCCGGAGTGTATGAGCCGCAAGAAACGCTTTGGCAATGAGGCTTATCTCGTTGCCTGGGGACCAAACGAATACAATCCGACCGGAACGCTGAAGGACTTCAACTATACCGACCGCCTCTGCGAAATCTCCTGCCCGACGCTTGTCGTCAGCGGAACCAATGACCTCTGTACACCGTACATCGCCAAGACCATGTACGACAGAATACCAAATGCCAAATGGGAACTCTTCTACGGTGCGCGCCACATGGTGTTTACCGAGCAGACAGATAAATACCTCAAGATGATGACCTCCTGGCTGATGACAGAGTAGGCAGACACAAACGATTTGGCAGACACGACAGTAGCTTAAAACGAGAGAAGTAGTATCCGCGCAATCAGATCATGGACGGGTGCTTGACAGTGATGTTACAGAGGTCGTAGAAAAGCAATACAGAAAAGAAAAAAGTGCTTAAAGTTTTGGAAAGAACAAATCTTTTCTTTACCTTTGCAGTGTTATACCATGTTCTTACAGACTAAGACATAATAACAGAAACATAAATATATAGTAACCTTTAAATTTAGCTTATTGAATTATGGCAGAAGAAAACAAGCAACAGCCACAAGAGGTAAAAATTGAGCTCAAGCCGGAAGTGGCTCAGGGCGAATACTCCAACCTTGCTATGATTAACCATTCCAGCAGCGAATTTATCATCGACTTCGCTCACATGCTGCCCATCGCTCCTCCTCAGATTTTCAGCCGTGTGATCATGGCTCCCGAGCATGCCAAGCGCCTGCTCTTCGCTCTGCAGGAGAATCTCGTCCGCTACGAGAAAGAGTTTGGAGAAATCAAATTGCCTCAGGCACCGCAGCCTGCTGACGAGGGTCGCACCATCGCACCCTTCGGTACTGGCAAAGCATAATATTCAGCCGTTGGCTCATCGTCTCTCCCCGGGAAAACGGGGAGAGTTTTTTGTTTCAGACAGTGCCTTCAGATGTTGCGATGTACTGTCAGCTGTTATTAAATAATCTTAAAATTGCTTTTGCTGCCACTTTTTGTTTTATATATATTAGGTAGTTTGACGCTTTATTTGTACCTTTGCACCCCGTAACGGGTTAATTGTATTCGAGTTGTAATATCCCGAGATACACTAATCCGGTAATGCGTTGATTTAGAAGAAAATAAATATATAAAATTAAAAAGTAAAATTATGCCTACTATTCAACAATTAGTACGTAAAGGCAGAAGAGTACTGGCAGACAAGAGCAAGTCGCCGGCTTTGGACGGATGTCCTCAGCGTCGTGGCGTTTGTGTTCGTGTCTATACCACGACTCCTAAAAAGCCTAATTCGGCAATGCGTAAGGTTGCCCGTGTTCGTTTGACCAATCAGAAAGAAGTCAACTCCTATATTCCGGGAGAAGGCCACAATCTTCAGGAGCACTCTATCGTGCTGGTGCGCGGTGGTCGTGTGAAGGATCTTCCTGGTGTGCGTTATCACATCGTTCGTGGTACTTTGGATACCGCCGGTGTTGCCAACCGCACACAGCGCCGCTCTAAGTACGGAGCTAAGCGCCCAAAGGCAAAGAAGTAAAGAATCAACGCTAAGAGCCGGGGGCCGAGAGAGTGCTCTCTCCGGCCAGGGCTCAAAGCCTATTCAAGTAAAAATCCACTTTTTTAATCAGTTTTGCTGGAGAAGTTAAAACAGGTTGAGTAAATGCCCAGGTGTGGGCGTTGAAGATCATTTATGACAGCCCCATGCAGAATGAATATTTTTAATTAAACAATGAGAAAAGCAAAACCAAAGAAGCGCGTGATCCTTCCCGATCCCGTGTTCAATGATCAGAAAGTATCTAAGTTCGTCAACCACTTGATGTATGACGGTAAGAAGAGTACTTCCTTCGAAATTTTCTACAAGGCACTTGACATCGTCAAGGACAAGATGGCAAAAGAGGAGAAGGCTCCTCTGGAGATCTGGAAGACTGCCCTCGACAATATCACTCCGCAGGTGGAGGTGAAGAGCCGCCGTATCGGTGGTGCTACTTTCCAGGTGCCTACAGAAATCCGTCCAGACCGTAAGGTCAGCGTGGCTATGAAGAACATGATCGCTTTCGCACGCAAGCGCGGCGGCAAGAGCATGGCCGACAAGCTCGCTGCTGAGATCATGGACGCCTACAACAACCAGGGTGGCGCATTCAAGCGTAAGGAAGACATGCACCGTATGGCTGAGGCTAACCGTGCTTTCGCACACTTCAGATTCTAAGTTTCAACACACTTTAAGGTTAAAAAGAAAAATGGCTAATCGCGATTTACATTTGACGCGCAACATCGGTATCATGGCGCATATCGATGCAGGTAAGACAACTACCTCGGAGCGCATCCTCTTCTACACCGGAAAGACCCATAAGATCGGTGAGGTGCATGACGGCGCTGCCACGATGGACTGGATGGCACAGGAGCAGGAGCGTGGTATCACCATTACTTCCGCTGCAACTACTTGCCAGTGGACTTGGAATGGCAAGACCTATAAGATTAACTTGATCGATACTCCGGGACACGTTGACTTTACCGCTGAGGTTGAGCGTTCGCTGCGTGTGTTGGATGGAGCTATCGCTACTTATTCCGCTGCTGACGGTGTACAGCCTCAGAGCGAGACAGTGTGGCGTCAGGCTGACAAATACAATGTTCCCCGTATCGGATATGTCAACAAGATGGATCGCTCCGGCGCTGACTTCTTCGAGACTGTCCAGCAGATGAAGGATATCCTGGGTGCTAATCCTATCGTGATCCAGATCCCTATCGGTGCTGAGGAGAACTTCAAGGGTGTCGTAGACCTGATCAAGATGAAGGCTATCCTGTGGCACGATGAGACCATGGGCGCTGAGTATGAGGTAGACGAGATTCCTGATGATCTCAAAGACGAGGCTGAGGAGTGGCGCGACAAGCTCCTTGAGGGCGCTGCCGACTTCGACGATGCTCTGATGGAGAAATATATGGATGATCCTTCGACCATCACTGAGGATGAGATCATCGCTGCAGTCCGCAAGGGCTGCGTTGCCATGGAGTGCTGCCCAATGCTGCTCGGTTCTTCTTATAAGAACAAGGGTGTGCAGCCGCTGCTTGACTATACTTGCGCATTCCTGCCTTCTCCCGAGGATACTCCTGCTATCGTAGGTACCAATCCTGAGACCGGTGAGGAAGAGGATCGTAAGCCTCTCGAGTCTGAGCCTACTGCCGCTTTGGCATTCAAGATCGCTACAGACCCGTTCATGGGCCGTCTGGTATACTTCCGCGTATATTCCGGTAAGGTTGTGGCTGGCTCTTATGTCTATAACCCACGTTCCGGCAAGAAAGAGCGCATCAGCCGTCTGTTCCAGATGAACTCTCACCAGGAGATTCCTATGGACTCTATCGACGCAGGTGATATCGGCGCAGGCGTAGGTTTTAAGGATATCCGCACGGGTGATACGCTCTGCGACGAGAACCATCCTATCGTTCTCGAGTCCATGACCTTCCCTGACACGGTGATCTCTGTCGCTGTCGAGCCGAAGAGCCAGGCTGATATGGCCAAGATGGACAACGGCCTCGCCAAGCTGGCTGAGGAAGACCCAACCTTCACTGTACATACCGACGAGCAGAGTGGTCAGACCATTATCTCTGGTATGGGTGAGCTTCACCTCGATATCATCATCGACCGTCTGAGGCGCGAGTTCAAGGTTGAGTGTAACCAGGGTAAGCCGCGTGTGAACTACAAAGAGGCTATCACCAAGACCGTTGAGGGCTGGCGTGAGGTCTACAAGAAGCAGAGTGGTGGTCGTGGTAAGTTCGCTGACATCATCGTCACTGTAGGACCTAAGGATCCTGACTACAAGGAGGACGATTTGCAGTTCGTCAATGAGGTCAAGGGTGGTAACATTCCTAAGGAGTTCATCCCCTCTGTACAGAAGGGCTTCAAAGATGCCATGAAGAATGGTGTGCTCGGTGGCTTCCCAATGACAGACCTGAAGGTTGTGCTTACCGACGGTAGCTTCCACCCTGTGGACTCTGACCAGATCTCCTTCGAGCTCGCTGCTCACGCTGCCTTCAAGAATGTCTGCCAGAAAGCAGGTCCCGTGCTTATGGAGCCTATCATGAAGGTAGAGGTTGTCACTCCTGAGGAGAACATGGGTGATGTCATCGGTGACTTGAACAAGCGCCGTGGTATGGTCCAGGGTATGGAAGAGGCTCGTAGCGGTGCGCGCATCGTGAAGGCTATGGTGCCTCTGGCAGAGATGTTCGGTTATGTGACCGCTCTGCGTACCATCACTTCCGGCCGTGCTACCAGCACCATGGAGTATGATCACCATGCTCCTCTGTCTCAGTCACTGGCCGACCAGGTACTTGAGGAACTCAAGAGATAACAATTTTGAGCGAGGTGCCGCCTAGCGAATGACTCTTAGGCGGCATACCTCCTCAATCTTACACATTATTATATATAATCATTAAATTAAAGACATGAGTCAGAAAATTCGTATCAAGCTGAAGAGCTACGACCATCAGTTGGTCGACAAATCAGCTGAGCAGATTGTCAAGGCTGTCAAGGCCACGGACGCTATCGTTAGCGGTCCCATTCCATTGCCAACCCACAAGCGTATCTTCACAGTCAACCGCTCTACCTTCGTCAACAAGAAGAGCCGCGAGCAGTTCCAGCTGTCAGATTACAAGCGCCTCATCGACATCTACAGTGCCACTGGCAAGACCGTCGACGCACTGATGAAGCTTGAGTTGCCCTCTGGCGTGGAAGTGGAAATCAAGGTCTAATACCTTGCAGTATGTTCAAGAAGAATTTTATCATTTACGTTAACACAAAACATTTATTGAAATGCCAGGATTAATTGGAAGAAAAATCGGAATGACATCCGTGTTCAGTGCCGACGGTAAGAACACACCGTGCACTGTTATCGAAGCTGGTCCTTGTGTTGTTACCCAGGTTAAGACCGTTGAAAAGGACGGTTACAAAGCCTATCAGCTCGGTTATGCTGAGGCTAAGGAGAAGAGAACCAACAAGCCTATGGCAGGTATCTTCAAGAAAGCCGGTACAACACCAAAGAAGCACTTGGCCGAGTTCAAATTCGACGAGGAGTATAACCTCGGTGACACCATTACAGTTGAGCTGTTCAAAGACGCTAAGTTCGTTGACGTCATTGGCACATCCAAGGGTAAAGGTTTCCAGGGTGTCGTGAAGCGTCATGGATTCGGCGGTGTCGGTCAGAGCACTCACGGTCAGGATGACCGCGCCCGCAAGCCGGGATCTATCGGTGCCTGCTCTTACCCTGCAAAGGTCTTCAAAGGCATGCGCATGGGCGGCCAGATGGGAGGCGATCGTGTTACCACTCAGAACCTCCGTGTATTAAAGGTGATTCCGGAGCAGAACCTGCTCATCGTGAAGGGTTCTTTCGCCGGTTGCAATGGTTCAACAGTTTTAATTGAGAAGTAATGGAAGTTAGTGTTTTGAATATCAACGGTCAGGAGACCGGACGCAAGGTGGCCCTGAACGACGCCATCTTTGGCATTGAGCCTAACGATCATGTCATCTACCTCGATGTGAAGCAGTATCTCGCCAACCAGCGCCAGGGCACTGCCAAGGCTAAGGAAAGAAGCGAGCACGCTGGTTCTACCCGTAAGCTCGGACGCCAGAAAGGTGGCGGCGGCGCACGTCGTGGTGACATCAACTCACCGTTGCTCAAGGGTGGTGGCCGCGTTTTCGGTCCTCAGCCCCGTGACTATGGTTTTAAGCTCAACAAGAAAGTAAAAGTTCTTGCTCGTAAGTCTGCTCTGTCTTACAAGGCTCAGGAGAATGCCATCATCGTGGTGGAAGATTTCAATCTTGAGGCTCCTAAGACTAAAGATTTTGTAAATATCACTAAAAATCTTAAAGTTGACGGCAAGAAAGCTCTCGTAGTTTTGCCAGGTATAAATAAAAACGTATATTTGTCCGCTCGTAACATCGAAAAGGCTGAAGTGATGTCAGCTGATCAGATCAATACGTACAAAGTTTTGAATGCTGATGTGCTCGTCGTCGCAGAAAGTTCTTTGAAGACTATCGACAACATCTTGGATAAGTAAAAATTAGGAGACAAAGTATTATGGCATATATCATCAAACCCCTGGTCACAGAGAAGATGAATAACATTACAGACAAACGCGCAAACCGCTATGGTTTCGTCGTTCGCCCAGAGGCTAATAAGCTCCAAATCAAGAAAGAGGTCGAGAGTCTGTATCATGTTACAGTAGAGGATGTGAACACAATGCGCTACGCTGGCAAGCGCTCAAGCCGCTACACCAAGGCAGGCTTGATCCGCGGTCAGAAGAACGCATTCAAGAAGGCTATCGTCACCCTGAAGGATGGTGAGGCCATCGATTTTTACAGCAATATAAAATAAAAAATGGCAGTACGTAAATTCAGCCCGGTAACTCCGGGTACAAGACACAAGGTTATTGGCACGTTCGAGGAGATTACTGCATCCGTGCCAGAGAAGTCTCTCGTTTACGGTAAGCGTTCTACCGGTGGTCGAAACAACACCGGTAAGATGACCATGCGCTACATCGGCGGTGGTCACAAGAAGAAGTATCGTCTGATCGACTTCAAGCGAGAGAAAGATGGTGTTCCTGCTGTAGTAAAGACAATCGAGTACGATCCTAACAGATCGGCTCGTATTGCTCTTCTGTTCTACGCAGATGGTGAAAAACGTTACATCATTGCTCCTAACGGACTCAAGGTCGGTGACAAGCTGATGTCTGGCGCTGAGGCAGCTCCTGAGATCGGCAATGCTCTCCCACTGGCTAACATTCCTGTCGGTACCGTGATCCACAACATCGAGTTGCGTCCGGGACAGGGTGCACGCCTGGTTCGCTCGGCTGGTAACTTTGCTCAGTTAACTTCTCGTGATGGCAATTACTGTGTCATCAAGCTTCCTTCCGGAGAGACTCGTCTGGTTCTCTCCGCTTGCAAGGCCACTGTAGGTAGTGTCGGTAACTCTGACCACGCTCTTGAGCAGTCCGGTAAGGCCGGTCGCTCTCGTTGGCTCGGACGTCGTCCTCACAACCGTGGTGTCGTGATGAACCCTGTCGATCACCCGATGGGTGGTGGCGAAGGACGTCAGTCTGGTGGTCATCCACGCTCTCGCAAGGGCTTGTATGCTAAGGGTCTCAAGACTCGTGCACCTAAGAAGCTCTCGAACAAGTACATTATCGAAAGAGCTAACAAGAAGTAATCAAGTAATTAGAGCAAATTATGAGTCGTTCACTTAAAAAAGGTCCTTATATCAACGTTGCCCTCGAAAAGAAAATTCTCGCTATGAACGAGAGTGGCAAGAAGAGCGTCGTTAAGACTTGGGCCAGAGCATCCATGATTTCACCCGATTTCGTGGGTCACACTGTTGCTGTCCACAACGGTAATAAATTCATCCCTGTCTACATCACTGAGAACATGGTCGGACACAAGCTCGGTGAGTTCGCTATGACACGTCGCTTCGGCGGACACTCTGGCAACAATAAGAAGTAATCAGGGCAAACCATTTAAAATGAGTAAACAATAATGGGAGCAAGAAAACATATCGCGGCCGAGAAAATGAAAGAGGCCCGCAAGAACATGTACTTCGCCAAGCTCAAGGGTGTGCCTTCTTCTCCACGGAAGATGCGTTACGTAGTAGACATGATCCGTGGCATGGAGGTCAACCGCGCACTTGGTATCCTGAAGTTCTCCAACAAGCATGCTGCTGCTGACATCGAAAAACTGCTTCGCTCAGCTATTGCCAACTGGGAAACCAAAAACGACCGTAAGGCCGAGGATGGTGAGCTGTATGTCAGCAAGGTCTTCGTTGATGAAGGCGTGACCATGAAACGTATGAGACCGGCACCGCAGGGCCGTGGCTATCGCATCCGTAAGCGTAGCAATCACGTCACTCTCTTTGTTGATGCCAAAACTAATGACGAAAAATAATAAATAGAATGGGACAGAAAGTAAATCCAATAAGCAACCGTCTGGGTATTATCCGTGGTTGGGACTCAAATTGGTTCGGTGGCAAGGACTTCGGTGACAACCTCGTTGAGGACAAAAAGATCCGTCAGTACCTTAACAAGCGCTTGGAGAAAGCCAGCGTTTCACGCATCGTCATCGAGCGTACTTTGAAACTGGTTACCATCACTATTTGCACTGCCCGTCCGGGTATCGTCATTGGTAAAGGTGGTGCTGATGTCGACAAGCTCAAAGAGGAACTCAAGAACCTCTTCAAGAAAGACATCCAGATCAACATCTTCGAGGTGAAGAAGCCAGAGCTCGACGCTAACATCGTCGGTCAGAACATCGCAAGCCAGATCGAGCATCTGATGGCTTACCGTCGCGCTATCAAGATGGCGGTTCAGAACACAATGCGTGCTGGTGCTGAGGGTATCAAGATCCAAATCTCCGGCCGTCTGAACGGTGCCGAGATGTCTCGTAAGGAGATGTACAAAGAGGGACGTACTCCTCTGCATACATTCCGTGCCGACATCGACTACTGTCAGACAGAGGCCCTCACAAAAGTAGGCCTGCTGGGTATCAAGGTGTGGATCTGCCGCGGTGAGGTGTATGGCAAGCGTGAGCTCGCCCCCAACTTCTCTCAGGAGAAGAACGAGCGCGGACGTAACGGCGGCCGTCAGAACCGTGGTGGCCGTAGAAGAAACAATAACCGCTAAAAGTAGAAGCTACAATGTTACAGCCAAAAAGAGTAAAATATAGAAGACCTCAAGACGGGCGCGGCAACAAAGGCAACGCCCACAGAGGTACTGAGCTGGCTTTCGGAACCTTCGGCATCAAGACACTTGAGGCTAAATGGCTCGACAGCCGTCAGATCGAGGCAGCCCGTGTAGCTGTCAACCGTTATATGAATCGTGAAGGTCAGGTGTGGATTCGTATCTTCCCTGACAAACCTATCACTCGCAAGCCTGCTGATGTCCGTATGGGTAAAGGTAAGGGTGATCCTGCTGGATGGGTAGCTCCCGTAACTCCGGGACGTATCCTCTTCGAGGTAGAGGGCGTGAGCCTGGCAGTGGCAAAAGAGGCACTGCGCTTGGCCGCTCAGAAACTCCCAGTCAAGACTAAGTTCGTCATTAGACGCGATTTTGATAAAAACGCTTAATTATGAAGATTAAAGAAATTACAGAACTCGCCGACAAGGACCTGCGCGAGAAGCTGGAGCAGACTGAGGCAGCTTTGAATCAGATGAAGCTCAACCATCAGGTAACTCCGCTCGAGAATCCATCCACGATTAAGGCTACGCGTCGCGACATCGCACGGATGAAAACCGTGCTCCGCCAGAGAGAACTTAATAAATAATTCACGGACAGATGGAAAAGAGAAATTTAAGAAAGGTAAGACAGGGTGTGGTGATCAGCGACAAGATGGAAAAAACCATCGTCGTGGCTGCCAAGTTCAAGGAGATGCACCCTATTTATGGTAAGTTTGTCCAGAAGACTAAAAAATACCACGCTCATGACGAGAACAACGAGGCTCATGTAGGTGACACTGTTCAGATCATGGAGACTCGTCCACTCTCTAAGACTAAGAGATGGAGATTAGTACAAATCGTAGAAAAAGCTAAGTAATCATGATACAGGCATTATCAAAACTTACAGTATGTGATAACAGCGGCGCACGCGAGGCAATGTGCATCCGTGTTCTCGGTGGTACCGGCCGTCGTTACGCCAGTGTGGGTGACGTCATCGTTGTGGCTGTACAGAATGTCATCCCTTCCAGTGACTTGAAGAAAGGTGCAGTATCTAAGGCTTTGATCGTTCGCACGAAGAAGGAAATCCGTCGTCCCGACGGATCTTACATCCGCTTCGACGACAACGCTTGTGTGCTGCTTAACAACGCTGGTGAACTTCGTGGAAGCCGTATCTTCGGCCCCGTGGCTCGTGAGCTTCGCGCTGTCAACATGAAGGTCGTCTCCCTCGCACCTGAGGTGCTTTAATTCTAAAACGTACACGAATGAATAAGTTACATATCAAAAAAGACGATACCGTGATTGTCCGCACCGGTAGTGATAAGGGCAAGACCGGTAAAGTGCTCAAAGTGCTGGTTAAAGAAAACCGCGCCATCGTGGAAGGCATCAACATGGTGTCAAAGAGCACAAAGCCTTCAGCTAAGAATCCTCAGGGTGGTATCGTTAAGCAGGAGGCTCCTATTCACATCTCTAATTTGGGACTTATCGACCCGAAGAGCGGCAAGGCTACTCGTATCGCTATCAAGCGAGAAGGTAAGACGGTCACTCGTATCGCTAAAAAATCAGGGGAGGAGATTAAGTAATGGATACAGCACAGTTAAAGAAAAAGTACAAGGAGGAGATCGCTCCTGCACTGCAGAAACAGTTCAACTACTCTTCAGCTATGCAGATCCCTGTTCTGAAGAAGATTGTCATCAACCAGGGCTTGGGTGATGCTACTCAGGACAAGAAGATCGTGGATGTAGCCATTAACGAGATCACCGCAATCACAGGTCAGAAGGCTGTGGCAACCTACTCTAAGAAGGATATCGCCAACTTCAAACTGCGTAAAGAGATGCCTATCGGTGTCATGGTGACTCTCCGTCGCGAGCGCATGTATGAGTTCCTTGAGAGACTCGTTCGTATCTCTCTGCCTCGTATCCGTGACTTCAAGGGTATCAATACCAAGTTCGACGGTCGTGGTAACTACACATTGGGTATCACTGAGCAGATCATCTTCCCGGAGATAAACATCGACCAGGTTGACCGCATTCAGGGTATGAACATTACCTTTGTGACTTCTGCCAAGACTGACGAGGAAGGTTTCGCTCTTCTGAAGGCCTTCGGCCTCCCATTTAAAAACGCTAAAAACGATAAATAAGTTATGGCAAAAGAATCAATGAAAGCCCGCGAGGTAAAGCGCGCTAAACTCATCGCTCGTTACGCTGAAAAGCGTGCTGCGCTGAAGAAAGTTATCGCTACTACCAACGATATCGCAGAGGCTTATGAGGCTGCCCGTAAACTTCAGGCTATCCCTAAGAACGCTGATCCTATCCGTCTGCACAACCGTTGCAAGATCACCGGTCGTCCAAGAGGATACATGCGTCAGTTCGGCATCTCACGTATTCAGTTCCGCGAGATGGCTTCTCAGGGCTTGATCCCAGGAGTCAAGAAGGCTAGCTGGTAACTCACCTTTCACTACAGGTTGGTGGCTGGCTAGTGGGACGCCAGCGCCTGACCTGATTACAAGATCATTTTTTAATATTGTCGGGGTAGTCCCGATTAATTAAACATTTATATTTATGACAGATCCAATTGCCGATTATCTGACAAGACTCAGAAACGCTATCATGGCTCACCATCGTGTGGTCGAAGTTCCTGCGTCTAACTTGAAGAAGTCTATCACAAAGATTCTCTTCGAGAAGGGTTACATCCTGAACTATAAGTTCATTGAAGATGGCCCTCAGGGTACTATCAAGGTTGCCTTGAAGTACAATCCTGAAACCAAGCAAAACGCTATCAAGTGTTTGAAGCGCGTCTCTACTCCTGGTCTTCGCCGTTACACAGGATATAAAGACATGCCGAGAGTAATTAACGGACTGGGTATCGCCATCTTATCTACGTCCAAGGGTGTCATGACCGACAAGGAGGCTGCTGATCTTAAGATCGGTGGTGAGGTTCTTTGCTATGTTTATTAATAGGAGGTTACAAGATGTCTAGAATAGGAAAATTGCCAATTCACGTACCGGCAGGTGTTACAGTTAATTTCGACGAGAAATCTTCTGTTGTTACTGCTAAAGGTCCTAAGGGTGAACTCTCTCAGCAGATTGATCCTTCTATTAAGTTTGATTTCCAGGACGGTGTCATCACACTTTCTGTCGACGAGAACAGCCCCGTCGACTACAAGCAGAAGCAGGCTTTCCACGGCCTCTATCGCGCACTGATCAACAACATGATCGTTGGCGTGAGCGAGGGCTTCAAGAAGGAGCTGGAGCTTGTAGGTGTTGGTTATCGTGTCAGCAACCAGGGCAACCTGATTGAGTTCTCTTTGGGTTATACTCACCCTATCTTTATCGAGCTTCCTAAGGAGGTGAAGGTTGAGACAAAGTCTGAGCGTAACCAGAACCCTCTCATCACTCTGGAGTGTGCCGACAAGCAGTTGCTGGGTCTCATTTGTGCTAAAATCCGTTCTTTCCGCAAACCTGAGCCTTACAAGGGTAAGGGTGTCCTGTTCAAGGGTGAAGTCATCCGCAGAAAGTCTGGTAAGACCGCTGCAGCTAAGTAATTTTATAAGAATTTACTATTATGACAACAAAGAAAGAACAAAGACGAATTAAGATAAAGTTCCGTATCCGCAAGCACGTCAACGGAACTGCTGAGCGCCCACGTCTCAGTGTATTCCGTTCTAACAAGCAGATCTATGCTCAGGTGATCAATGATGTAGATGGCCGTACTTTGGCTTCTGCTTCTTCTCTGGGTATGGAAAAGATGCCTAAAATCCAACAGGCTGAGAAGGTTGGCGCATTGGTCGCTGAGAAAGCTAAGTCTGCTGGCATTGAGTCTGTGGTCTTCGACCGCAATGGTTACCTCTATCATGGCCGTGTACAGGCTTTGGCTGATGCTGCACGTCAGGGTGGTCTTAAATTTTAATCGATTATGGCAATGAATAAAGTAAAAGTAAATAGTGACGCAGAATTGAAAGACCGCTTGGTTGCTATCAACCGTGTGACGAAGGTTACTAAAGGTGGTCGTACGTTTACATTCGCTGCCATCGTCGTTGTTGGTGATGGTAAGGGCGTGATTGGCTATGGTCTGGGTAAGGCCGGTGAGGTTACTGCTGCTATCGCCAAAGGCACTGAGGCTGCCAAGAAGAACTTGGTGAAGGTTCCTGTACTCAAGGGTACTGTTCCTCACGAGGTTGAGGTGAAGTTCGGTGGTGCTATCGTTCTTCTGAAGCCGGCCGCTGCTGGTACTGGTCTGAAGGCCGGTGGTGCTATGCGTGCTGTGTTGGAGAGTGCAGGTATCACAGACGTCATCGCAAAGTCTAAGGGCTCTTCCAATGCCCATAACTTGGTGAAGGCTACTTTCGCAGCTCTCTCTGAGATGCGTGATGCTTATCAGATCGCTGGTGAGCGTGGCATCGCAATGGACAAAGTGTTTAACGGTTAATAGGGTAACAAAACTATGGCAACAATCAAAATCAAGCAGATTAAGAGTCGTATTGGTGCTCCTGTCGATCAGAAGCGTACACTCATCGCTCTTGGCCTCCATAAGATTTCTCAGGTGGTCGAGGTTGAAGATACTCCTAGCAACCGTGGCATGATCCGCAAGGTGTTCCATTTGGTTGAAGAGGTGAAGTAATAATCTTTAAATTCAGACGAAATCATGAAATTACATACATTAACCCCGGCTAAGGGTTCTACCCACTCTCGTCGTCGTATCGGTCGTGGTCCAGGTTCTGGACTTGGTGGTACTTCTACCCGCGGTCATAAGGGTGCTAAGGCTCGTTCTGGCTATAAGAGAAAGATTGGCTTTGAAGGTGGTCAGATGCCTTTGCAGCGTCGTGTTCCGAAGGCTGGCTTCAAGAACATCAACCATGTTGAGTTCTTCCCTGTCAATCTGTCTACACTTCAGAAACTCGCTGAGGAGAAGAACCTGGCAAAGATCGGTGTAGCAGAGCTTGTTGCAGCTGGTCTGACTAATGGTAAAAAACCTGTTAAAGTTTTAGGTAATGGGGAGTTGAAAGCCAAGATTGATGTCGAGGCTAACGCTTTCTCTAAATCTGCAGAGGCAGCTATTCAGGCTGCCGGTGGTAACGCAACCAAAATCTAACAATGAAAAAGCTTATAGAGACACTGAAGAACTGTTGGAGGGTTGAAGATCTGCGTCAGCGGCTTCTTATCACCCTTTTGTTTACGGCTATCTACCGTTTCGGTTCATTTGTAGTATTACCGGGTATTGATCCGGGTAAACTCGATCAATTGCAGTCGCAAACCAAAGGTGGCTTGATGTCACTGTTGGACATGTTCTCCGGTGGCGCATTTTCCAACGCATCTATCTTTGCGCTTGGTATTATGCCTTACATCTCGGCTTCCATCGTTATGCAGTTGCTCGCCGTCGCTGTGCCTTATTTCCAGAAGATGCAGCGTGAAGGCGAAAGCGGGCAGAAAAGAATTCAATGGTATACTCGTGTGCTGACAGTAGCTATCTTGCTCTTCCAGGCACCGAGTTACCTGATTAACCTGAAGATGCAGGCCAGCCAGGCGCTGGCAAGCGGTATTGCTTGGCCTGTGTTTATGGTGCCCGCTACCTTTATTTTAGCCGCTGGTAGTATGTTCATTCTTTGGCTGGGTGAGCGCATTACTGATAAGGGCGTAGGAAATGGTATTTCTTTGATCATCATGTTGGGTATTATTGCCCGTTTGCCTCAGGCTTTCATGCAAGAGGTCAGCTCTCGTTTCACTGCCATCTCTGGTGGTGGACTTGTGATGTTCATTGTTGAGATTCTCATTCTTTATGCTGTCATTATGGCTTCAATCCTGCTTGTCCAGGGTACACGTAAGGTACCCGTCCAGTACGCAAAGCGTCTGGTTGGCAATAAACAGTTTGGCGGAGCAAGACAGTATATTCCTTTGAAGTTGTTTGCTGCTAATGTGATGCCTATCATCTTTGCTCAGGCTTTGATGTTCATTCCATTGGCCATCGTTCAGTATCAGAGTGACGGTGCTTCCTGGTGGGTACGCGATATGTTGAACAATAGAAGTTTAATGTACAACATTGTCTATGTGATTCTTATCATCGCTTTCACCTACTTCTATACGGCTATAACTTTGAATCCTCAACAGATGGCTGAGGACTTGAAACGCAATAATGGATTCATACCTGGTGTGAAACCCGGTCATGACACTGCTGAGTATATCGACACTGTCATGTCGCGCATCACATTCCCTGGATCTCTGTTCATCGCTTTCATAGCCGTCATGCCTGCTCTTGCAGGATTGCTGAACGTGCAGGATGCTTTCTCTCAGTTCTTCGGTGGCACTTCCCTTCTGATTACAGTAGGTGTGGTCATCGATACTTTGCAGCAGATTGAGAGCTACTTGCTGATGCGCCACTACGATGGATTGCTGAATGCAGGTCATACCAGACCGGCAGGTGCAGTTAGCGCATATTGATTTAGTCTCTTAGAATGAAAATATTTCTTAAGACTGAAGATGAAATAGACCTCATGCGAAAGGCCAACCGTCTCGTCGGTGCGACCTTAGCTGAGGTTGGTCGTCATATAAAGCCAGGAGTCTCTACGCTTCAACTGGATCATATAGCAGAGGAGTTCATACGTGATCATGGTGCTACACCAACGTTCAAGAACTTTCCCAATCCTTTTGGAGGGCCTTTTCCTGGCTCTATCTGTACTTCGGTCAACAATGTGGTTGTCCATGGAATACCCAGTGACAAATGTATTCTTAAGGAGGGTGACATTATCTCTGTAGATTGTGGTACTCTTCTGGATGGATACAATGGCGACAGTTGCTATACTTTCTGTGTAGGTGAGGTGAGTGATCAGGTTAAAAAACTGTTAAAGGTCACAAAGCAAAGTCTATATAAAGGTATAGAGCAAGCTCGCCCCGGCCATCACCTTGGTGACATAGGTTCTGCCATCCAAGATTATTGTGAGTCTTTCGGCTATGGTGTGGTGCGGGAGTTGACGGGTCATGGAATTGGTCGGGAGATGCATGAAGATCCTCCTGTTCCTAACTATGGATCGCGTGGTAATGGTGTGTTACTGAAATCAGGCATGTGCATAGCCATTGAACCGATGATTACGATGGGTGACCGCAAGATTTGGCTGCTTCCCGACAAATGGGGTATCATTACACGGGATGGTCTGCCTGCCGCTCATTTCGAGCATACGATAGCCATACGTAAAGATGGCGCCGAGATTTTATCAACATTCGAAGAAATTGAACATTTAGAAGAAACTTAATATTATGTCAAAGCAGTCAGCAATAGAATTGGACGGTACTGTTATCGAAAGCCTTTCCAATGCCATGTTCCGCGTGGAGTTGGAAAATGGAGTGAAGATTATTGCTAACATCTCTGGAAAGATGCGTTTGCACTATATCAAAATTCTCCCTGGAGATAAGGTTAAAGTGGCTATGAGTCCTTACGACTTGACCAAAGGTCGTATTGAGTTCCGATACAAATAATTTTTTTTATATATCTGACGATATGAAAACAAGAGCATCATTGAAGAAGCGCACGCCCGACTGCAAGATTGTACGTCGTAAGGGTCGTCTTTTTGTTATTAACAAGAAGAATCCTAAGTATAAGATGCGTCAGGGCTAAGTTAAAAAAACGTAATTAGGTGCTAATGTCCCAATTAATTAGTACCTTTGCGTGCTTTTTAGCAAGAAGACACTATTTTTTAATTATTATTTTATTCAACTAATGGCAATAAGAATTGTTGGAGTAGATTTGCCCCAGAATAAGCGTGGCGAAATCGCATTGACTTATATCTATGGTATAGGTCGAAGTAGTTCAGCAAAGATATTGGATAAGGCCGGCGTGAGCCGCGACCTGAAAGTCAGCGAATGGAATGACGATCAGGCAGCCAAAATCCGTGAGATTATCGGCGCTGAATTCAAGGTGGAGGGTGACCTCCGCTCAGAGATTCAAATGAACATCAAGCGCCTGATGGATATTGGTTGCTATCGTGGTGTTCGTCATCGTAATGGTCTTCCCGTTCGCGGACAGAGCACTAAGAACAATGCTCGTACCCGTAAGGGTAAGAAGAAGACTGTTGCTAATAAGAAGAAGGCTACCAAGTAATTAAGAGGAGAAATTAATTATGGCAAAGACAAAAGCAACATCTAAGAAAAGAAACGTCAGAGTTGACGCTATGGGACAGCTTCATGTCCATAGCTCGTTCAACAATATCATAGTATCTCTTGCCAACAGCGAGGGTCAGGTGATTTCTTGGTCATCTGCTGGTAAGATGGGCTTCCGTGGCTCTAAGAAGAACACACCGTATGCTGCGCAGATGGCAGCTGAGGACTGTGCAAAGGTAGCTTATGGTTTGGGCCTCCGTAAGGTGAAGGCTTTCGTGAAGGGTCCGGGCAATGGACGTGAGAGTGCTATTCGTGCCGTCAACGGCGCTGGTATCGAGGTTACAGAGATTGTAGACGTTACACCGTTGCCACACAATGGCTGCCGTCCTCCCAAGCGTCGTCGTGTTTAATTTACGTGGTACAATAGTTAAATTGAGATTAAATTATGGCAAGATATATAGGTCCAAAATCTAGAATTTCACGCCGTTTCGGTGAGGCCATCTTTGGTGCTGACAAGGTTCTTTCTAAGCGCAACTTCCCCCCGGGGCAGCATGGCAACGACCGTCGCCGCAAGCAGTCTGAGTATGGTATGCAGCTGGCAGAGAAGCAGAAGGCTAAGTATACTTACGGTGTCTTGGAGCGTCAGTTCCGCAATTTGTTTGACAAGGCAGCTAAGGCTGACGGTATCACTGGTGAGAATCTGCTTCAGTTGCTCGAGAGCCGTCTTGACAATGTCGTTTATCGTTTGGGTATTGCTCCTACACGTGCAGCTGCTCGTCAGATGGTTAGCCACAAGCACATCACCGTTGATGGTCAGGTAGTGAACATTCCTTCTTATCAGGTTAAGCCTGGTCAGATCGTTGCTGTTCGCGAGAAGGCTAAGTCTCTTGAGGTGATCGAGGCTGCTCTTGCAGGCTTCAACCACAGCAAGTATCCTTGGTTGGAGTGGGACGAGAACACCAAGAGTGGTAAGTTCCTTCACAAGCCTGAGCGCGCTGACATTCCTGAGAATATCAAGGAGCAGTTAATCGTTGAGTTGTACTCTAAACAATAAATCATTAAATTAATGGCGATATTAGCATTTCAAAAACCTGATAAAGTAGTGATGCTGGAGGCTAACGACCACTACGGAAAGTTTGAGTTCCGCCCTCTCGAGCCTGGCTTCGGTGTTACCATTGGTAATGCCCTGCGACGCATCCTTCTTTCATCGCTGGAAGGCTATGCTATCAATACTGTGCGTATCGCCGGTGTTGAGCATGAGTTTTCTTCCGTGCCCGGTGTCAAGGAAGATGTGACCAACATCATTTTGAATCTCAAGCAAGTTCGATTCAAACAAGTAGTAGAAGAATTCGAGAACGAGAAAGTTAGTATCACCGTTGAGAATTCCACCGAATTCAAAGCCGGTGATATCGGTAAGTATCTGACTGGATTTGAAGTGTTAAACCCTGATTTGGTGATTTGTCATTTAGACTCCAAGGCAACCATGCAGATCGACCTGACCATCAATAAGGGTCGTGGCTATGTGCCTGCTGACGAAAACCGTCAGTTCTGTACGGATGTCAATCAACTTCCGATCGATTCCATCTACACCCCTATCCGTAATGTGAAATACAGTGTTGAGCCTACTCGTGTCGAGCAAAAGACCGATTATGACAAGCTTATCATTGAAGTCACAACGGACGGTTCCATTCATCCGAAGGATGCACTAAAAGAGGCTGCAAAAATCCTCATCTATCATTTCATGCTCTTCTCTGACGAGAAGATCACTCTTGAGAATCCAGATCAGGACGGAAATCAGGAGTTTGACGAGGAAGTACTGCACATGCGTCAATTGCTCAAGACTAAGCTTACCGACATGAACCTTAGCGTACGTGCCCTTAACTGTCTGAAGGCTGCTGACGTCGAGACACTTGGTGACTTGGTACAGTACAACAAGACCGACCTCTTGAAGTTCCGTAACTTCGGTAAGAAATCGCTCTCAGAGCTTGATGATTTGCTCGAGAGTCTGAATCTGTCGTTTGGAACTGACATTTCAAAGTATAAATTGGACAAGGAGTAATTCTGGTCCCTATTCATTCAAAAACAAATGAGACACAATAAAAAATTCAACCATCTGGGTCGTACTGCATCTCATCGTGCTAGCATGCTGGCAAACATGGCATCTAGCTTGATCATGCACAAAAGAATCACTACGACTCTCGCAAAGGCCAAAGCTTTGAAGAAGTATGTAGAGCCTTTGATCACACGTTCTAAGAACGACACCACCACAAGTCGTCGTGTTGTCTTCCGTTATCTGCAGGATAAGTATGCAGTGAAGGAGCTTTTCGGCACAATCGCTGCTAAGGTAGCAGACCGTCCCGGTGGCTATACTCGTGTGATTAAGCTCGGTCTTCGTCAGGGTGATGCCGCAGAGATTGCTTTCATCGAGCTTGTAGACTTCGATGAGAATATGGCTAAGGCTCCTAAGGCAGAGAAGAAGACTCGTCGTAGCCGTCGCTCTACCAAGAAGACGGTCAAGGCTGCTCCTGCAGAGGAGAAAGCAGAGACTGCTGAGGAGAAAGCTCCTGAGGCAGAGGCACCAAAGGCTGAATAATCTCTTTGAGAATCATTCCTTTAAGGTAATACAAAAGCACTTGCTCTTTCATTTGGGCGAGTGCTTTTTTTATAGGGATTCCCCTAATACGAATAGGGAAAAATGATTTGGAGATTACGCCATTTTTTCCTAATTTTGTTGTGTCAATTTTAAAAGGACATGATTATGAAGAAGACGTTTCTACTGTTTATATGTATGTCTGCATTGCTTTATAGTTGCGACTCGTATACGGGTGCCGGTGCTTTTTCAGGGGCTCAGATTGGATCTATCCTTGGTTCAGCGATAGGTGGTATTTCGGGAGGTCCCCGTGGGTCTGATATCGGTACGATTGTAGGCATGGCCAGTGGGGCGGCTGTAGGTGCTGCTGTAGGGCAAGCAGCCGATCAGCGACAGGCTCAGCGTGTTAGTGACATACCGCACAGGCGATCAGTTGAACGTGATCGAGCCCCTTATCAAGATCGTTATGGTCAGTTAGTTGTTCCGGGCAACGGCAGTCAGTATAGCGACGTATCAAACAACCAAGAGTCAGTATCAGATTCAGCCAATTATGGCAGTGGATTTGACGGCAGTAACAATCACGATGACCGTATCTACGATTTCCAGTCGAGCGATTATACGGGTAACTATAGTGCCCGTCAGCCTCAGACCACCTTGCCTGAGCATTCGAGCGTAGAGCATCTTACAAAGGGGCTTACCTATACGCCGTCTCTTGACATCCGCAATGCGCGTTTCATTGATGACAATGAGGATGGTACGATACAGCGGGGAGAGCTTTGCAAGATCATTTTCGAGGTATATAATGTTGGCAACATTGCCGTTACGGATGTAGTTCCTACTGTCATTGAAACAAGTGGCAATAAGCATATATATATATCGCCAAATATGCATGTAGAGCGTATCGACCCGGGTAAAGGTATTCGTTATACAGCTATTATCACTTCTGACAATGGTCTGCGTAATGGTACGGTACGTTTTTGTGTCAGCGTTGTGCAAGGTAATCGCAATATTTCAAAGGTGAGCGAGTTCAACATTCCTACGTCAAAGGTATATGCATCGACTCGTTAAATCAGTAATAGAATCAATATTCATCCCTGATACTTGCGTGGTATCAGGGATTTTTGAGTCTGCCGCTCAATCACCGAACCAGTTCTTGACTTTTTGAAACACGTTGCGCCATATTGACGGATCTTCTTTCTTTGTTCCTGATTGTGGGCGAGAAGAAGTCTTTTTTTGATTGTTGGGCATCCCTGGATGATGTGCAGCCATCATGTGCTGTCTTTCTTTCGCTTGTTGGCTGGCAATCAATTTCTGTTTTTCATCTTTCTTCTCTTCTATGGTAGCCTTAGCTTCTTTTATTTCTGCCAGTCGCTTGGCCGCCTGTTGCTTTCTTGCCGTCAAGTGCTTGTCCTCCATTTCGTGCTCCTCGTCGGCTTTTTTATTCCATTCCTTGATGAAACTGTAGCGTGCTTTGGAGAAGTCAAATTCAAAGTCCGGCATACCCGTTTCGACATCGTCCAGACGGTAGGGCGGGTTGTTGCCCGACATGTGTTGTACTTCCACCATGGCCAGTCCTTGTGCGAGCATACCTAACTGCGCTGCCGCACCATAGCTTAGGTCGATAATGCAGCCTCGTCGATATGGTCCGCGGTCTGTGACCTTGACAATGATGCTTTTCTGATTTCTGAGATTGGTGACTTTGAGCAACGTGCCAAAGGGTAGAGTTCTGTGTGCGCAAGTCAGGCTGTCGTGGTGCAATCGTCCACCGTCAGCTGTCCTTGCTCCCGTAGCCTTACGGGAGTAATATGTGGCCTTGCCTTTCTGCGTACGGTGCTGCGCCGATGCCGAGAGCGTGAGCAACAGCAAGACCAAACAAGCGAGTCTATGCATATGCTGATGCTTCATTGTGGCAAAGGTACGAAAAATATCTGAGAATCAAGTAGTTTTAGATAAAAAGATGATGGGCGCTCGTCAATATGTTAGGCATGGCGACAGTGCTAGGGATATAGGCCAAAGAGCTACTAATTCTGTATAAAGGTTATCTGCTGGGATCTTTTTTGGAAAAAGATAAATAGAGAGTAAGCTATGAATACTAAATGGCACTGTCACCTCAAATCAGTCCACAACACTATGCTAATAGCAAAACGGGCTTTAGATAAATATTGATAATTTTTATATCATTCTGATTGTTGTAAATTCCTATTTAGAAAAAACAAGTACCTTACCTAGAAAAAGAATTCCGAGGTTAGATACATGGCGATGTTCCCATGCCAATGGTTTTGGAGGGTAGTAAAGATTGTGTTGTTGCTCCATGTTATTACTTTCTTTTGCTTTTCGATACTTCGTATGAAGTCAGCAAATCACTTTTTCTTTGTTCAAATAGAGGAATAATTAAAAAAAATATGTAAGTTTGCAGTAGATTATAAATCCATACCTGTTCATAGATACTAATGTTGGCCTTTCACGTAAGTAATCCTTATAAATGATGCAACCCCCAAGATTATCTGATTTCCAAAGACTGACAACGTTGTTTATGCTTGTCTTTACCCTTGTTGCCTGCGACAAGGGTATGTTTGAAGCACATCCTTACGATTCCAATTATAAGGGCGGCTCACAGCTAAACGTGAACAATATCTCACGTATTGAGCGCGCCTTTCGCTACCGTGATAGCGTCAGGGTAGCCTTTATCAGTGACACACATTTATGGCATAAAGAATTCAAGGAAGAAGTGAATTCCATTAACAGCAATGAAAGCATCGATTTTGTTGTTCATTGTGGCGATTTGACCGATACTGGAACTACGCGTGAATATGAATGGGGATGGGATATTCTCAAGAGACTCAACAAGCCCTACGTGGTATTGATTGGCAATCATGATTTTTTGGGTACTGGCGACGAGGTGTGGAAAAAGATGTTTGGTACCGATTTGAACTTTTCTTTCATTGTGGCACGTACCAAGTTTGTGTGCGTCAACACCAATGCTACCGAATATGATTATATGGCGGCGGTACCTAACTTTGACTATATTCAGGCTCAGATAAAAGATGATTCTCTTGCTTTTGACCGGACTGTGTTTGTCATGCATGCTTGTCCCGGCAGTGATCAGTTCAATAATAATGTAAAAGGGATGTTTGACTATGTCATTAAACTTTTTCCGGGATTACAATGTTGCATCTATGGTCATGATCATTCCCAGACTGCTGCTGACCTTTTCCATGATGGTGTCATGTGGTATGGCATTGATGCAGCCGTACACCGTAATTATCAGATTTTCACCTTCACCCCTAACGGCTACCGCTATGAGACAGTGTATTATTAATATTAAGAAAAATGAAAGAAGAAAGATCTTCCTGTGGCTTTTGTTGTTGTTGTTTTGTGGCATGCCGGCTACGACGAGCGGACAGGACAGTATCTCTATAAGCAGCTACGACCGCCGGGTGAACCGTATGCGTCATTATTGGGCAAGTCTGATACCCACGCAGTTTGTTATTCAAAACGCTGGCAATATGGGTTTGGTATCTGCTGGAGTAGGTTGGTCGTATGGCAAAAGGAGTCAGTGGGAGACACAGATACTATGGGGATTTATTCCCCGATACAGCAGTTCGCATGTCCATCTGACTAATACGTTGAAACAAAACTATATACCTTGGAGTGTGAGCTTCAACAACGTTGTATCGCTGGAGCCGCTTCTGTCCAGCGTCTATCTTAATACAGTCTATGGACATGAGTTTTGGCGAAGTCAGCCCGGGCGCTATCCCGATAAATATTACGAAGCCCTATCCACCAAATTCCGTCTGAACGTGGCTGTAGGGCAGCAATTAACATTCAGTTTCAATCCGGAGAAAACCTATTTTAAGCGTGTTAAGCTGTTCTATGAAATCGGCTCGTGCGACCTTTATATCCGTTCGCTTTTCATGGGGACTGACATTTCTTTTTGGGATATACTCGGGCTATCATTAGGCATAAAACTGGAGATGCTATAAAACCCTCCGAAGCACTGTCCTTATAGTATATACGGTCTCGGTGAGTAAGTCTTCGCGTCCTGTTATGTCTTCGGTCGTAACCACGCAAACATCATGTACATTGCTACAGATAGTATGGGGCTGATGCGATTTCCGGAGCGAGTATTGGTGAATCATGCCGGCCTGCAGGCCGGTCGTTCATACTTGCCATTTCTGCATCATTGTTTACTTTCCCGTACCTACCTCCTGCTTACGGGCGTATATCTTGGCAACGACGGCACCGCTGACGTTGTGCCACACAGAAAAGACTGCGCCGGGGACGGTGGCCATGGGATACATGGCAAAGTGGACGGTAGCCAGTGAGCTGGCCAGACCAGAATTCTGCATACCCACCTCTATGGAGATGGCGGAGCACTTGCTATGGGGCAGGTGTAGCAGTCGTCCGACAAGATAGCCCATACTCAGACCACAGATGTTGTGCAGCATCACCACCAACACGATGAGCATGCCGCCGGTGAGCAGCTTCGGTGCGTTGGCACTGACGATGATGCCTACAATCAGTGCTATCATCACAGAAGAGAAGGCCGGCAGGAATCCCGCCATTCGTTGGGTTTGATTGGGGAAAAGCTTCTTAAAGACAAAGCCAAGGATGATTGGCAGGATGACCACTTCGATGATACTGAGAAACATGCCGATGGCATCGACATGCACGCGCTCGCCGGCATAGAGAAGCGTGAGCAATGGCGTGAGAATTGGTGCCAACACTGTGCTGACCGTGGTCATGCCCACCGACAGTGCCAGGTCGCCTTTTGCCAGATAGGTCATCACGTTTGAGGCTGTGCCGCCGGGGCAACAGCCTACGAGGATGACGCCGATGGCCAACTCGTCGCTGAGCCCGAAGGCGTGTGACAGCAGAAAGGCAGTCAAAGGCATGATGATGAACTGAGCCAGGCTGCCGATGATGATGTCTTTCGGTCGGGTAAAGACAACTTTGAAGTCATGCGGGTCCAAAGTCAATCCCATGCCGAACATCACCAGACCGAGCAGAGGGGTGATCCAGGATGTGGATATCCAATGGAATGAAGACGGCACGGTAAGGGCTATCGCGGCAACCACGATGACGATCAGTGCCATGTACTTTGAAATGTAATTACAGATTTTGCTTAACATTGTGCCTTGCCTAAATATTGATTTACGTGGGGAACTTCGCATCATTCTTTATTCGATGGTAATGCTTTCTCTATTTCTTCCACCCTGTTTCCCAAAATTAACTATGCTTTCTTAAAGACATTGCAAAAATACGAACTTTTTCGGAGAAAACATCATTTCTTCTTCGTTGAATCACGTTATAGGGTCAAGCTATGAAACAATGTTGTCGCCAAGATTAATTCCTACATGGCTGTGGAGCCTCCTATAGCCGAATGGAATCATGATGTAAATAGCAAGTTCTTATACAATAGAATGCTTGCGGTTGTTCACCACATTCAAAAAAGCAAGTCTGCTATGCATGCGATGCTTAGCAGACTTGAAGTTATATTCTTGACCAATCATTTTTATTCGATGCTCTTAATGATAGTGTTGTACTGAGCTATCAGGGCATAAGCCTCTTTTGAATTGGAGAAAAGTATGATTACAAGCGGGTAATTTCCTCTGTGGATAATCCTGTCGCTTGGGCTATTGTTTGGATATCCACCCCCATCTCTTTAAGTCGTTGGGCAACGGATTGCTTTCCTTCCGCTCTTCCTTCCGCTCTTCCTTCTGCTCTTCCTTCCGCTCTTCCTTCCATTTTTGCTGTATCCAGTACATCGTTTTGAACCATGATGTTGTCAATATGGCGGTCATATGCTTTTCGCTCAGCTTTATCCATCTTCAAATATTGAAGTTTTTGTCGTGCTTCTTGAAGACCGGGGGCAGTTGTGTCTTCTTTGATATGACCATTTTTGAGATAGTCTATCCATTCCTCGAGAGGTGTCTTTGCTACTTTGTTGAACTCATTGACTCTGATGATGAAATATTCTGGGAAAATCTCATCGGGTGTCTTAATCTTTATGAGTCCTTTGTCTCGTGTGTTGATCTTCAGAGTATCTTTTGTGTGTACCCCGATCAATGATGTCTGTCCATGATAAAGATAATCAGCACCTTGCCCAAGGTCAAAATATAAGATGCTAATGGAATACACTTTCTTGACTTTGTCGTATTTGTCACCTAAAGAAATATGCTCGGTAATAGTTTTGGCTACACCATAGAGGACTCGCTCCAGATAGTACAACTCACGAGCCTGTTGTATCTCGACAAGAATGATCTCGTCTTTACTGTCACGCGCTTTAATATCCACGCGATTGAATTTGTCGTCGGATTCCTCTTGATTGCTTTCACTTTCCAGAATTTCGATGATGTGGACAGGCTCGTTGAGAAGAACGGTAATCAGTCCTTCGAATACCCCAAAGTTTGCTTTGTCGCGCAGCATTCGTTTGGCTGCCCAGTCAAAACGGATGAATTTGTTGTCGTCTTCCATGTCGTTGTCTTTTTGTGGCAAACTTACGAAAAAAAAATGATATGAGGATGGAAATGCACTCTTTTTATTGATGTCTTGGCGTATTAGTCGTGATAGGCCATAGTGTTATCTTCAAACAAAAAAGTCTGCTATACACGATCAGATGTGTAGCAGACTATATGATTCGCTTTTTATGTCGATTGCTTTTTATGACTATTATACGATGCCCTGAGCCATCATGGCGTTGGCGACCTTCATGAATCCGGCCACATTGGCCCCCCGCACATAGTCGATGTATCCGTCGGGCATGGTGCCGTACTTGACACACTGCTCGTGGATGGAGTGCATGATATAGTGGAGTTTATCGTCAACCTCCTGGGCACTCCAGTGCAGACGCATGGAGTTTTGGGTCATCTCCAGTCCTGAGGTCGCCACGCCACCGGCGTTGACAGCCTTGCCCGGTGCGAAGAGCTGATGAGCCTTGACGAACTTCTCCACGGCCTCGGCCGTGCACCCCATGTTGCTCACCTCGGCGACGCAAACCGGATGGTTGGCCAGGATGTGGTCAGCATCGTTGCCGTCGAGCTCGTTCTGTGTGGCGCAGGTGAGATAGATGTCGGCCTTCTGCTCCCATGGCTTCTTGCCGGCGAAGAATTGTGCGCTCTTGAACTGCTCAGCATAGGGTTCACAGATGTCCTCGCCGCTGGCGCGCAGCTCGAGCATGTAGTCGTTCTTCTCACCGCAAATGCCCTCTGGATCATAGATATAGCCGTCCGGTCCGCTGATGGTGATCACCTTGGCGCCGAGCTGTGTAGCCTTCTTCACGGCACCCCAGGCCACGTTGCCGAAGCCCGAGACGGCGACCGTCTTGCCCTTGATGTCAATGTCGTGGGTCTGGAGCATCTGGTTGACGAAGTAGAGTGCGCCGAAGCCAGTGGCCTCCGGGCGCAGAATGCTGCCTCCCCATTCCATGCCTTTGCCGGTAAGCACGCCTTGGAACTGATGGGTGAGCTTCTTGTATTCGCCGAAGAGATAACCGATCTCGCGTCCGCCCACGCCGATGTCGCCGGCCGGAACATCCTCGTCGGGACCGATATAGCGGTAGAGCTCCTGCATGAAACTCTGGCAGAAGCGCATCACCTCAGCGTCGGATCGACCACGGATCGAAAAGTCGGCACCACCCTTGGCACCGCCCATAGGCAGCGTGGTGAGCGCATTTTTGAAGGTCTGCTCAAAGCCGAGGAACTTCATGATGCTTAATGTCACGGAAGGATGGAAACGCAGTCCGCCCTTATAAGGACCAATGGCGCTGTTGAACTGCACACGGTAGCCCGTATTGACGTGCACCTCGCCCTGATCATCGGTCCAAGGCACGCGGAACATGATCACGCGCTCCGGCTCAACGAGCCGCTCGATGATCTTTGCTTTCTCAAATTCCGGGTGTTGGTTGTATACATCGTGAATAGAGATCAGCACTTCCTTCACTGCCTGCAGAAACTCCGGTTCAGCGGCGTGCTTCCACATGAGTCCTTTTAATACTTGTTCAACTTCCATAGTAGTAAACTTGTTTTTAGTCTTAAAGGTTAATCGGGTTGGATACTCCCGGTGTTGTTTCATTGTGTCATTCTGACGGTGCAAATATAGGATTTATTTTGTAAACAGCAAAGGAAAACAGGGATAATTTTGCTTAAAAAGTATCGTTTTGCTTAGTTGTATATTGTGTGTGCGAAAACAAAGGATTGAAGATGCTTTTGTTCCTCTTATGGCAAGTTCTTCCTTGTCCATGCAGCTGCCTGACACATTCTTACGCTCTTATTAAAACAGGACAAGCCACAACGGCTATATAGATAAAAAGCGAATGTCGGTTGATATATCATTATGCACGGCAGCCTACGCAATCTCGGACTGGGACTGGGCTTTAATGCTGTATCGAGCCGCTATGGACAGGTAGGACGTCGCGCCAACACCGTGACATATCCTGGCTATGGTCTCTTCAATGCAGCCCTCTACTACCGTCTCCGTCATCTTCAGGTACAGGCCAATCTCAACAATGTCTTCAATCGGATCTACTGGGTGGGCGGTTACGACAAGCTCCGTTCCTTCCCTGGTGCGCCGCGCAACATCAACCTTACAGTTACTTATGGGTTCTAATAAGCATAAAGCCCTCCACGTCTTTTCGCCGTGGAGGGCCTTCGTGTGATAACTCTTTACTTCATAATCCTAACTTCAAACATTCTACTTTCATTTCTCAACTTTCATGTCTTTGCCCGTCATGGCTGCCACACAGGAATCCGACCATACGTTCTCGGCAGTCTCCACCATGTCGATGATGGTATAGATAGGCAGGATGATGCCCATAATGCCGACGGGAGCCCCCTGACCGGTCATCAGCGAAAGAGTGAGGAAATAGCAGCCCATAGGCACACCTGCATTGCCGATGGCAGAAACCACAGCGATGACAAGCCACAGCAGCATCATCGGCAGGGAGAGGTGGGTGCCGCCGTTTTGCATGACGAAAAGCGAGGTGACAAGGATAAATGCCGCGCAGCCGTTCATGTTGATGGTGGTGCAGATGGGCAATACGAAGCGCGACACCTTTGGTGAGACACCTGCACGCTTCTCCGCTGTGTCCATGGTCACGGGTAGTGTGGCGGCCGAACTCTTGGTGAAGAATGCCATGAGCACGGCAGGCAGCATATGACCTAAGTGACGTGCGGGGTTGATGCCCCGGGCAAGCAGGAAAAGGGGTAGGACGACGAAAAACTGCAAGATGTTGCCACCAAGGATGACGGCGACATAACGGCCCAGAGAGTCAGCGACAACGCCTGCCGAAACCTGTGCGCTGAGCTGTGCGGCAAAGGCGAGGATGCCCAGCGGCAGAGCCCAGATAAGTGCACGGATGAGCATGAAGAGGATATCCTGCAAACCCAGCAATAGGTTCATCACCGTGTCGCGGCGTGGACTCACCGGCATCTTAGCCAGGGCGATGCCTACTGCGGTTGCGACGAGAAGCAGTGAGAGTACGTTGGCCTCTAAGAAGGGCTGTACGAGATTGTTGGGAACCACAGCGAGGATATGGTCGTAGTAGGTTTCTCCGCCCAACGTCTTCGGGATGGCTCCTTGTCCTCCTGCCACCATCTGTGCGGGCAGGTTACCCGGTCGGATGAGCAAGTAGAGGATGAGACCTACGGATGCGGCGGCAATGGTGGTGAGCAGTGTGTAGGTCACAGCATGGCGGAAGATGCGCCCCGTATCTTTCTGCGTGCCGATGGAAGCCAGTGTGGTGGTGATGGCCAGCACGATGGTGGGCACAGCGAGAAACTGGAACAAGCGGGTGTAGACTGTAGCAGTGAATGTCATCAGAGCGTCTAATCCGTGTAGACCCAGCGTGCCGAGCACGGCACCTATGGCAAGAGCTCCTATCCAAAGCACGAGTTGCCTGCGGTTCTTCACGATATTCTGAGTGGTTGGGGTGTTATCTTGATTCGCTTTATTCATAAAACTATTCTTTGCTATGTTAACGCAAGAGGAATAGGAAATATTTTATAAACAAAACCGTATTTTTGTTGCTTGGTAACTGATATTATTATATCTTTGTAAATAAAAGCAACGAAAGAGAAACACAGTATGGATAAGAAAATAGATGAGCAGGAAATGAACGCTCGTGTGCAATGTGCGGTGGATAACTTCATGCGGGGCTATGGCTGTTGTCAGAGCGTGGTGGCAGCTTTTGCTGACCTCTATGGCTTGGACGACACGATGGCCAAGCGTGTGGCTGCCGGCTTTGGCGGTGGAGTAGGGCGGTTGCGAATGATGTGCGGGGCTGTGTCGGGAATTGTCATGCTGGTTGGACTGGACTGCGGCCAGACAGAGGGCAGCGACCGCATGGGCAAGTCACATTGCTATCAAGTGGTGCAGCAGTTGTTGGCAGAGTTCAAGGAGCAGAACGGATCTGTTATCTGCGCTGAGCTGTTAGGACTGAAAGGCCATGATAAGACGATGACCAGTTATGTAGCCTCTCCCCGCACCGCCGAGTATTACAAGACCCGTCCGTGCGCGGCAAAGGTAGAATGTGCCGCAAAGATCTTTGCAACGTACTTGATGGCGAAGGAGAATAACGAATAAAACATTTTGTACTTGCGATTTTTCTTCTTTTCGGAAAAATTGCGTAAGTTTGCAGTAGACTAAAGACCGAAAGCTTATGCCAACACAGATACCACAGGAGTGGACGCGGTTCATCCTTAAGGATGTGACCTTTGTCAACCTGATGATGCGACATATATATAATGTGCTCATCGTTGCCAATCCCTACGACGCCTTCATGCTTGAAGACGACGGGCGCGTGGAGGAAAAGATCTATAATGAGTATGCGCAGCTTGGCCTCCGCTATCCGCCTACCTTCACCCAAGTGTCGACCATCGAGGAAGCCGAGAAAATTCTCAATTCCACCAAGATCGATCTTGTCATCTGTATGCCCGGCAATGCCGACAACGATGCCTTTACCGTAGCGCGAAGCATCAAGCAGAAGTTTCCCGACATCCACTGCGTGGTGCTCACGCCTTTCTCTCACGGCATCAGCAAGCGTATGGAGAACGAAGACCTGAGCATCTTCGACTATGTCTTTTGCTGGTTGGGCAACACCAATCTTATCCTCTCCATTGTCAAGCTCATCGAGGACCGCATGAATATCGACCACGATATTCAGGCTGCCGGCGTGCAGATGATCCTGCTTGTAGAAGATTCCATACGCTTCTACTCCAGCATCCTGCCCAACCTCTACAACTATATCCTGCAACAGAGTCAGAACTTCGCCACTGAGGCACTCAACCGCCATGCCGCCACACTGCGTATGCGTGGCCGCCCAAAAGTGTTGCTTGCCCGTACCTACGATGAGGCCATGCAGCTCTATGAGAAATACAAGGACAACTGCTTGGGTGTCATCAGCGACGTGCGCTTTCCCATCCATGCCCATCCCGAACATCAGGGAGCCATGGGCGGCAACAAGGAGGAGAAAGATCCTGAGGCTGGTTTCAAACTTTTGGAGGTCATCCGTCGTGAGGACGAGTATGTGCCGCTTATCATGGAAAGTGCAGAATCGTTCAACCGGGAGCGCGCTGAGAAGGAAGGATTTAAGTTTGTGGATAAAAATTCCAAGATGCTCAGCGTGGACCTGCGCCACCTCATGGAGGAGCATATGGGCTTTGGTGACTTCATTTTCCGCGACCCGAAGACCCATCAGGAGATTGTGCGCATCCATACCCTTAAGGAGTTGCAAGACAACATCTTCAAGATACCGGCCGACTCCATGCTTTACCATGTCTCGCGCAATCATATCAGCCGTTGGCTTTGTGCCCGTGCCATCTTCCCCGTGAGCAACTTCCTCAAGCACGTCACGTGGCATAAACTTCAGGATGTGGATGCTCACCGACAGATCATCTTCGACGCCATCGTGCAGTATCGCCACATGAAAAACCTCGGCGTCGTAGCTGTCTTCGACCGTGGCAAGTTCGACCGCTACGCCCACTTTGCACGCATCGGCGACGGCTCGCTTGGTGGCAAAGGACGTGGTCTGGCCTTTCTCGACAACATCATCAAGACCCATCCCGACTTCAACCGTTTCGGTGGGGCTACCGTACAGATACCCAAGACGGTGGTACTCTGCACCGATGTCTTTGATCAGTTCATGGAACGAAACAATCTCTATGACATCGCCCTCAGTGACGCGCCCGACGAAGTCATCCTTCACCACTTCCTCGAGGCGCAGTTGCCTGACAGCTATATTGCCGACTTCTTCACCTTTTTTGAGGCTACGCACAGCCCTATCGCCATCCGCTCCAGCTCTTTACTTGAGGATAGCCATTACCAGCCTTTTGCCGGTATCTACTCCACCTATATGATACCTAACCTCGACGACAAGTATGAGATGCTGCGAATGCTGGCCGCTGCCATTAAGAGCGTATATGCTTCGGTTTATTACCGCGACTCTAAAGCTTACATGACCGCGACCTCCAATGTCATTGACCAAGAGAAGATGGCCGTGGTGTTGCAGGAGGTAGTAGGACAGAACCACGGCGACCGCTACTATCCCACCATGTCGGGTGTACTCCGCTCACTCAACTATTATCCAGTGGGTGAGGAGAAAGCCGAGGAAGGTATCGCCTCGCTGGCTCTCGGCTTGGGTAAGTATATCGTCGACGGCGGGCAGACCTTACGAGTCTCGCCCTGGCATCCCCATCAGATTATGCAACTTTCCGAGATGGAGACAGCACTTCGCGAGACCCAGACGCGTTTTTATGCACTTGATATGAAACGGGATGTTGGCAGTGACTTCAAGGTGGACGACGGATTCAATATCCTCAACCTGCGTGTCAAGGAAGCCGAGAAGGATGGCGCGTTGCGATATATCGCGTCGACCTACGACCCCTATGATCAGATCATTCGCGACGGTGTCTATGAGGGCGGGCGCAAGGTAATCTCGTTCTGCGGCGTACTTCAGCAGGATGTGTTTCCCCTGCCCGAAATCATGCAGATGTCGATGCGGTATGGTGCTGAGGCCATGCGGCGCCCTGTGGAGATAGAATTTGCCTGCAATCTCAACGCTGACCGCACGGGCGACTTCTACCTGTTACAGATACGCCCCATCGTCGACAGTAAGCAAACACTCGTGGAGGATGTGGCGGCATTGCCCGATGATGAATGCCTGTTGCGCAGCCATCGCTCACTGGGTCACGGTATCGTCGACGATGTAAGTGACGTGGTCTACGTGAAATACGACAACCACTTCACGGCGATGAACAATCCGGCTGTGGCCGCTGATATAGAGCGCATCAACCGGCAGATGATCGACGAGGGGCGTGGCTATGTGCTCATCGGTCCCGGACGATGGGGCTCCAGCGACCCGTGGCTTGGCGTACCGGTGAAGTGGCCGCATATCTCAGCGGCAAAGGTGATCGTGGAGGTGGCACTGAAAAACTATCGTGTGGATCCCAGCCAAGGCACTCATTTCTTCCAAAACCTTACCTCGTTTGGTGTGGGCTATTTCACGGTCGACACCAATCAGAGCGTGGATCAAGGCGGTATGGTACGTAAGGACATCCTCGACACCATGCCTGCCGTGGAGGAAACGGAGTATGTGCGCCACGTCCGCTTTGACCGTCCTTTGAGAATACTTATGGACGGAACCAAGCAGGAAGGAGCGATAACAATGATGAATGTTGAATGATGAATTACCACACGACGAACTTGCGTTTGTTGGCAATGTAGATGCCGCGTGGCAATTGCTTCATGGCTTCTTCCATGCGCGTGTGGCTCAGTACCACATGGCCGTCGAGGGCATAGACGGTAATCCATATCCCATTGGTGGCTTGTACCTGCCTGATGGCAGTGGTATTGGTTTCTCTCCACCGGATATTTGTGTCGTAGTGGTCGTACGAAAAGGCTACATCAGTCATGCCGCCCCAGACATATTGCTCCAGTCCGGGATAGTCGATGTATGGGTTGCGGTTGTGTTGGATGTCGAAGACAGCATTATTGCGCTTTGTCTCCTTCTCGCTCACCGGGTCTTTTTCCGCCCATCGCAGTAGCATGTCAAGCTGCCAGTCGACGTACGCGGTGTAGCTGTTGCCGGAGAAGATGTTCGTGCCTGCCCCGCCGGTGTTGGAGTTCCATGAGCCTATCTTGTCTTCATAGGCTGTGGCCATATAGAAATAGTTACGGGCCAGGTCACCCTTATACTCATCGTTGGGCTCAAAGACAATACCCGAATATCCTGTGGTGGTACACGTTCCGAGTTTGCTGTAGTCATTTTGGCTTTTGTATTTCTCACCCTTGGTCTCGCCAAAGGGATAGTTGCTGCGCATGCTGTTGACGTATCCGTCGCTGGGCATGATGTGGAAAAGGTCGGTATACATTGGCGTGGCGTTGTTGAACCAACTCTTAGGCATGGTATGTTCGCGGTTGTAGACATCTCCCTCTTTTTTGTAGGTGCCAGCCTGGTCAGTCTTGTAGTGGTAGTTAGTGACGTTGGAATAGATGTCGTAGACATAACCGTCGTCGTGCATATCTGTGGTTTCGTAGGCTGCCCAAATGTCTTTATATGACACGGTGGTGTGGTTGGCAATGATGTGGAAGAGAGCGGTCTTCAGTGCTTGGCCTTTCTTTCCGTCAGCATTCTGATAGTAATTGCCACCTGGGGCCTGGGCATACAGCGCAAAGCTGTAGAACGACAATGATGCTACGATGATAAGTGTGTGGTATAATTTCCTCATATTTCTGTCTTGTTGTTGGTGTAAACGGATGCTTTTTAGTGAAAGGGAAAATATGGAGGGCTGCCTGCTATAGTGTTGTAGGTAACTATTTCGCAAAAGTAGTGAGAAAGATTGGAATGAACAAAAAATAAGGGGGGAAAAAGCCATGTCTTTTTCCGATTAGAAAGAGAAAAAAGGAAGATTCTTAATAATAATTAATTCCTTTAGGTCAGAATAACAACGTAGAGGAAAAACGGTTATATTTGCAATTGATATGGACATCTCTTAGAACAAAGCCTATGGACATCATGAGGAGAATTGCTGTCGCTGTCGTTTGTTTGTTGATGGCAGTGGGGAGTCTCGAAGCGAAAAGGCCTTTTGTCAAGGTCAATGGCTTTGAGGTGGGTAAGCATGTGACGTCCATAGAGATGGAAGGAAGCACAATGTCGCTGCGGTGGAATGACAACACCGTGATGCGTGGGCGACTGGCCGACGTGATGATCAGTCTTGCGTGTCACGAATGTGTGGACAAGGCACGCATCCTTTCTGTCAGTGGCGTACAAACCACCGAAATGCGTGTAGAAGGGCTGACGCTTGGCTCTACCTATTCCCTTTATGACTTGATGGGCAATTGCCTTGGCACCCGTACGGTCGACAGTCCTATTCTGTCTGTTGACGTGAGTCGCCTCTCCACGGGCATCTACTTGCTCAAGAGCCAGAGTCTTGTGATGAAGTTCGTCAAGGCATAGGGCTTCTCCTGAGCATATAGCGAAACAGTTGCTGTGGAATGTACTGCTAAAAGATGTTTCTTTTTTACCGATATTCTGTTTTTATTGACTAACTTTGCGGCCATAAAAAGAGAGAAGTAATGAAGAAGAAACTGTCACAAATTCTTAGTCTTATTGTTTGTTTGCTGATGGTGGCTGCCGTCTCCCTTCGTCGTGACGGCAAGTTGCTGGGACATGATTTCCGAGCCAAACAGAAGGCAGAGACCTCCGTGAAGAACGACACCCTGCGCATAGAGTCCGATGGCACCATGGTCATCAACACCACCAACCTGGGAAAAGACATCTCGGGCTATGGCGGAGCGGTGCCCTTGGAAATCTATATTGATAAAAAAGGAGTCATCTCCCAGGTGAAGGCTTTGCCCAATGGCGAGACGCCGGAGTTCTTTGGCCGTGCGAGCACATTGTTCAATAAGTGGAAGGGCAAGAGCCTGAAAGAAGCCGAGACCACACAAGTAGATGCCGTTTCAGGAGCCACTTATTCGTCAAAGGCCATTATTGCCAATATGCAACGCGGACTGCAATACGCCGATAAGGCTAGTGCAAAGGATCAGACGAGTATACAGTTCGATTTCAGTGCGAAGAATATCGCAGGACTCATTGTGGCACTGATGGCTGCTATCGTTCCGCTCTTTGTCAAGAACCGCCGCTATCGCATGGTGCAGCAAGTACTCAATATTGTCGTGCTGGGCTTTTGGTGCGGCACGATGGTGTCCTATAGTGCGATCATTGGCTATATGTCCAATGGCATGAACGTTGTCTCCTTGCTGTTGCCTTGTGTGCTGCTCGTCATAGCTTTCATCTACCCGATGTTCGGTAAGAAGAACTACTACTGCAATCATGTCTGTCCCTACGGAAGTTTGCAGGAGTTGATGGGCAAGACGTTCACTACAAGGTGAAGATCAGTGGCAAGACCATCAGGCGTCTCGACACTTTCCGCAAGGTGTTGTGGGGTGCTCTTATGATATGCTTGTGGACAGGACTGTGGTTTGATTGGGTCAACTACGAGCCGTTCTCCGCGTTTATGGTGGAGTCCGCCTCTTGGTTGGTCATTGCCATTGCCTTGGCCTTTGCCCTTCTCTCCGCCATTGTCATGCGCCCCTACTGCCGCTTCGTCTGCCCGATGGGCAGTCTGTTCAAGATGGTAGGATGAGTCCGTCTCAATCCTTTACCCTGCAGACTCTCCCCTTACCCTTCTCCGCGGGGGAAGGGAAGTAATTACATTCAAGGGAAGAAGAAACATCTCTAATACAAAGAATTCAATCTGCAAATACATTTGACTATATTAGAAAGGGTTGACAACATAGATACGGAACATCTATGTTGTCAACCCTCTTTGCGTTAATGTACTTTTCGACTCAGCGTGAGGAAAATGTTATTCCACTCTGAACCAGTCCGCATCCACCCATCCGCGATTGCCTGTGGTGCCGGGTCGCATGCTGACGAGGCCCATCTTGGCACCGATCCACTTGCCTTTTCTGAGTGAGAAACTGTCTCCTGCAGAGTGGTAGTGCTTGTTGTCAAGACTGTACGAGAATCGGGCTTGACCCTTGTCAATGCGGATTCGTAGATAGATGTCTTCATGAATGGCGGGCGAGTAGGGGATGGTGTCTACTTCGGTAGGCTCCAAGGTAGCCAGAATCTTCTCCGTCTCTTTCCCTTGTCGGTCAGCATCCTTGCAGTTGATTTGCAGCAGTTCAAACTTGTTTCCCTTCCGTCGGCATACAAGAGCCTGATAGTTCATGCCCATGACCACGACGCCACCATACTGCCCGTCGCTTTTGGCCGTGACGCGCACCTTTGCCGTCGCGGTGATCGTAGGTGCTGGCAGCTTTTGCAAAAGCAGGTTGCCAGCTTGCCATAGACCGGTGCCCGGCTGTTCGTCGGCATTGTAGAGTCTCATGGTACCATTGGCTGTCGGCATACCCCACAATGGGTTGTAGTTGGCCTGCCATTGCCATTGCAGTCCGAGTTCCCCAGTGTTGAACTCATCGGTTTCCTGTGGATTGACCCTTGTCTTGGAGTTGCTCTTGGGTTTGCGGTAGGTAGCGTAGGGCTCTCCGCATCCGTCACCGTCCTTGTCGTTGCCGATCACCGGCCACCCTCCTTTCCATGCCATCGGTTGCAAATAGACGACCCTTCCATAGGCGTTGCGGTCGTTGAAGTGGAGAAACCAGTCCTCGCCCAGTGCCGTATGCACCCACGCTCCTTGGTGAGGGCCGTTGATGTTGGTGTGTCCCTGTCGCATTACCGTTCGTGCCTCATAAGGTCCGAAGGGCGACCGTGCTCGCATGGCCAGTTGCCAGCCGTGCTCTACGCCACCGGCAGGGCATAGAATCCAGTACCATCCGTTGTGTTTGTAGAGTTTTGGACCCTCTGTGGTATGGTTGAGCTGTCCACCATCGTATACGATGCGTGGCGCGCTGATGACGTGACTGCCGTCGGCGGAAAGTTCCCACATCGTGAGCACGCTGTTGAATCCGGCCCTGCTGCCTGCCCAGCCGTTGACGAGATAGCAGTGCCCGTCATCGTCCCACAGGGGGCAGGAGTCTATCATGCCTTTCCCAGCAATGACACATTCCGGTTGGCTCCAAGGCCCCTGAGGCTGCCGGGCACTCACGCGCATGATGCCCTGGTCGGGATCACCCCAGTAAATGAAGTATTCACCTTTATGGTAGCGGATCGACGGTGCCCATACGCCTTTGCCGTGCTGAGGCTTGCCGAAGAGCGAGTCGGGCTGTTGCCGGTTGAGCGCATGACCGATGATCTCCCAGTTCACGAGATCCTTGGAATGAAGGATTGGCAGTCCGGGAATACAGTTAAAACTGCTCGCCGTCAGATAATAGTCTTCGCCGACAGCGATGGCGTCAGGATCACTATAGTCGGCAAAGAGCACGGGATTTTTATACATGCCGTTGCCCAGGTCCGGATCCCAGACCTTGGTGTGGTATTGTGCTGAAGCTGGGAACAGTCCCATACCGGCACATAACAGGAGTGCGAGGAAAAGAGATTCCTTTTTCATTGGTCTGTCTTTTTGGGTTTCTTATCAAACAGGATAACTTGCAGAAGTTGTTTGCTTACTCTCTTAACGTATGGCCATTCCATGATATTGTGTAGCCTCCGCGTAGAAAGTGGTAACGATATGTCCTATAGAGTACGAAAGAACCTTGGAGGATACTTATAAAAAAGACAGCCTGGAATCACTTCCAAGCTGTCTCGTATCTGAAATTTGTAATTTTCAATGTAGAGCGACGATTCGCTCTCTTTGGTTATCCTACAATCTTTGTTCTTTACCTTTTACTAATACCTTACTGATTACAATCTTAAACCTAATAACTAAAAACCTAAATCTATTACTAACCTAAACAATCTATTAATCTTTTGACACTGCAAAGGTACGACGAATACTTCGAACCCTCGAATATTTTCTGTAAGAAGTATCTTTTTCCCCATCTTTCTTAATCTATATCAAGTGGCTGTGTGCGATAACAACAACAAGTTATGCCTTTTTTGCGTTTTTGATGACGTGGAGGGCTAAAGCAGAATTCCGTTGTCTCGTTTCCAACCGGCCCATGATGTCATGGGGCAGTTGCAGCATGACGGGCTGCACGCAACCGCGGTATTGCTTGTCGGGTTCACCGACGGCAACCAGCAACACCGAGAAGGAGCGTCGGGGATTGTCCCATCCTGCCTCATAGTTGGTGATACGGAATGTGTTGTCATCAATCTTTTCCACGGGTCCGCTGATGACTTCTATATGAGGCCGGTTGGCGGCGTGGTCGTCAGTCCGCTTCACGTGTGTGCTGTCAGAATAGGCTGCTTGCAGATGAAACGTGATGCTGTCGGCGTCTGGTATCCATTGGGCGAGCATGCCGCACTGTACTTTGCTGTTCAACGGCAGCAGCTTTTCATTTTGGCAGACACCAACATATTGGCGGTGCTTACCTCTACTCTCGCGATAGCGTGCCATCGTCATCTCGGCCATCTCGCGATTGAAATACCAGAAGGCATCGTGTGGATCGCCCTTATAAGTGTTTCTCGAGATAGTGCCTGGTGTTTGCTTCCCATCGGGCAAGGTCAGCATTTCTTTTGCTGTGGCTTTGGCTGAAGAGCTGAGTGGGAACTGCAGCATTGACAGCAGGATAAGATAAAGAACGGTATGTTTCATGCGTTTTTTCTTTTTAATATAACGTATAAAGTCTCGATGTTACGTATACCATAGCCTTTGTTTTGTGTAGCAGCTTCGTGTCCTTCGTATTCTCATAGTTCCATGTTTGTTGGCTTTTCTGACAATAAACGGGCTCTGAGAAGGCGTTTCTATCGAGCAAGCAGTCTTTCTCTTCGATTTTTGCGAATTTTGAGATGTTTTTATAAAGCGTTGAAATACAGTAAGATATGAAAAATCGCATTTTTTGCTCTTTGTCAAAAAGGTACTTTGACGAAAAATTCTCTAGAGAATTTTTCGTCATCTCGGTAGTTTGACTCGGTCATCTCACCTTTTTGATCGCATGAAAAGGCCTTTTTGACCAAGTCAACTCACTGTTTCCTCTCTGAACCGGCCGCTTTTTGGTGTCATCATCCTCTTTTTTCTTGATTTTCAACTCACGTTCCTCTCTAGAATGACTGGAAATGTTGACAATGTTTTGTTAAGAGTTTTGTTCTGACGCATAGGTGAATTAGACTTAGAGAGTGGGAGCGTGAAATGAAAAGGAAAAGAAGTTGGTTGTTACAAGTGCCGTCAAATGAAAGATAGAATAATAGAATACGCACGGCTATGTTTAGAAAATAGACCCAAAAACTTGCTACTTTCAAAATAATAATCTATCTTTGCAATAGAGAATAATTAATATATTGATAGGAGGTAGAAACAATGGCTACAGGTATAGTGAACTTAAGAGACAGTATATATCAAGAGGCGATGCGCTATGCGAAAATGCATAACGTAAGTCTTGAATCATTCGTTGAAAATATCATCATAAATACCATTAACCGTGACAAGCACTCTTCAAAGAAATTTAAGCTTAAGTCTTTTGATGAGCTTTCACCAAGAGTGCAGAGTCTTATTGGCTCCGGACATGTAAGTAAGGAGGCGGAAGATGATATAAATGGTAGAAAAGCACGTATGGATAGTCTTGAAAGAAAATATGGTAATGGATAAAGTATTCATTGATACTAATATTATGATAGACGTCCTGCTCGGACGTAAGAAGTTCTTAGCGCAAAGCTCTAATATTTTTCAGTTAGCTGATAGCGGGGCGATAACATTGTATGCTACAGCTCTTTCTTTTGTTAATGCTTTGTACATAGGAAGAAAGGAATTGGGAAAATCTGAAGCTTTGAAGAAGCTAAAACTGTTTCATGACTTCCTGAACACAGCACCAATGGATGAAGAAGAACTCGCAAGGGCATTTATGATGGATGACAAGGACTTTGAAGATAATCTGCAATATTGTTCCGCGTGTTCTGCTGGTTGCAACGTTATTGTTACAAGGAATGTGAAAGATTTCCCCAAAGATGGAGAGGTAAGAGTAATGATGCCATCAGAGTTCTTAGATGCGTTTGCAGAAGAAGTAGCTAATGATTCTGCCGAAATAAATCCATAATCTTTCATGTTAGCGCCTCTTGTCTCTTGTAATTTATTGGGTCAATACGCTGGTTCCGATAGTTTGGAAGTGGCCATCAATGGCAGACTGCGATCTATAGACTTTTTCTTGATTTTCAACTCACGTTCCTCTCTAGAATGACGGAAAATGTTGACAGAGTTTTGTTAGAAATTTTGTTTGCATACCTTGGTCTTGTGGTTCTTTTCTTCTTATGCTTTTATTCTCTGCATTTATTCGCTCGCTATGTTGCAAAATCCAAATAAATTGCGTAAGTTTGCAAAAGAATAAAGAATGAACGCGCTATGGAGCAGATGATGAGAAAATATCCGGTAGGCATACAGACCTTCGAGAGAATCATTAGAGAGGGTTTTATCTATGTTGACAAGACCGACCTCGTATGGCAAATGGCACACTATGCCACCTTCGTTTTCATGAGCCGTCCCCGCCGCTTTGGCAAGTCACTGCTCACGTCGACTTTGGAATCGTATTTCAAAGGCGACCGTGAGTTGTTTGAGGGCTTGAAGATCATGGAGCTTGAGAAGGAATGGACGCAGTATCCAGTGCTACATCTCGACCTCAGCGTGGCCAAAGGACAGGACAGTGCAGAAGAACTTCGCGAAACGCTGATGTGGATGATGGGACCATTAGCAAAAGTTTTTGGGCGCGAGAGCGATGAGACCACGCCGGGCAAGCTGCTCACCGGCCTCATACATCGTGCGCAGGAGAAAACGGGCAAACAGGTAGCAGTGATCATCGACGAGTACGATGCCCCTTTACTTGACGTGCTCCATGACCAGACCACGCTTGACGCCATGCGCAAGGTCATGCAGGAGTTCTATGTGCCACTCAAGGCTAATGAGCAGTACATCAAGTTCTGTTTCATCACCGGCATCACAAAGTTCTCGCAGCTGAGCATCTTCTCCACCATCAACAACTTGAAGAATGTGTCCTTGCTGCCAAAGTTTGCCACCATCTGCGGATTTACCGAACATGAGGTGCAGACTGTTTTCAAAGAGGACATCTGCGAAATGGCAAAGGACTTCAAGCTGACGCCGGAGCAGATGTACGCCAAGATCAAGTTCAAATACGACGGCTATCATTTTGCTGGTGGTGCTGAGGCCGTTTTCAATCCTTTCAGTCTGCTCAACGCCTTAGGCGACCGATTGCTGAAGAACTACTGGTTTGCCTCCGGCACGCCAACATTCCTCATCAAGCAGATGCAGCATTTCCATACAGACATCACCTCGCTCGATTCGCTCGATGTGCCCGAGTCAGCCTTCGACCAGCCCACAGAGAACATGAAAGATGCGCTGCCACTGCTCTATCAGAGCGGCTACCTCACCATCAAGGACTATGATCCCGACACGGAGGCCTACGCCCTTGCTATTCCCAACCAAGAGGTGCGTGTAGGATATATCTACGGTTTGTTGCCCACCTATACCGGCTTGGACAGTGGCGACGTGCAGATAGGCTTTGCTGCAAAGTTCTGGAAAGCCTTGAAGCAGGGCGACATCGATCTTGCCATGAACCACATGCAGGCTTACCTAGCCGGCATCCCTTATGTCGAGGGCTTCAAGCAGAAACTCGCTGAAGCCAAGACAAAGGAAGGCTTCTACGAGTACACCTTCTATCTGATCTTCTCCATGCTCAATGTCTATGTGCGCACGCAGGTGAAGGTAGCGGGCGGCCGCGTGGATATGGTCATCTTCATGCCCGACACCATCTACGTCATGGAGCTGAAGGTGGGCGACACGGCGCGCCATGCACTTGAGCAGATTGATGCCCACGGCTATGCCAATCCCTATCTCACCGACGGCCGCCGGGTGGTGAAGGTCGGCATCCGCTTCGATGCAGACAAGCACACCGTGGATGAATGGGAGGTGGAGTGATATGAGAAGATGGAATCACCAAGTGTACAAAAACTTGTTGGTTCTGGGCATGTAAGTAAAGAAGTGGACATAGCCAGGGGTCTTACCTTTGACACCATATGTCGTATTGAAGGTTGCGATCTGCGAGAAGTAGAATCTTTTTCATTTTGCACCTGAACCATTTATTCACTTGCTTTGTTGCAGAATCCAAATAAATTGCGTAAGTTTGCAAAAGAATAAACAAAGAACGCACGATGGAGCAGATGATGAGAAAATACCCTGTAGGCATACAAACCTACGCATTCCGGAGCAAGTGCAGTCAGTTTTTAGCGTTAA
>UMGV01039750.1_pt1 | contig 97676 bp, 79 predicted proteins | sample 1965361 | NCBI WGS metagenome assembly UMGV01 (sample SAMEA4836081, study PRJEB28245) | human gut metagenome | biome: gut microbiome; material: fecal sample | place: Denmark | collected 2008
TCCATCAGAACATAGCTTCAATCCAATCAGAACATAGCTTTGATTCACCAAGAACAAAGCTTCCTTAATTTTTGGCTTGTCAATAGTCCACTAAAGAAAGGGTAATATCGAAGCTATTATTTGTGTTTCTCCCAGAAAGCTTCGCCTTCTTCTTATTGCTGTTGGAGCATGATATATTCGTAGATTTCATCCATATGGGGATCCGCCTTCGGGTCATATGTTTGGGAGGGACAGTTGTTTATAACCCCAGATGGAGGTAAGGGGGCATAATGCGCGCATTTCTGTCAGCACATAGCAAAAAGCCAGTCCGAACAAGATAAATCACATTTTTGGTAGTTTTGACCACAACGTTCAGAGACTTTTAGAAGGGTTGCGGAATTGAGGAATATTAGAATTAACGTTCCACCATTGTTTAACAGCAGATTTTTAGCACTACACCCCGTATCAACAGATAGAGGATGAAGGCCATCCACAGTAGGTGGTTAGTACATTCCTGAGTGGGAAGGGTGAAGGAAAACGTTAGCCACGCCACAACAAAAAACAGAAGGGAAGCAACAAAGCTGGCCAAGAGCATCGAACGCGTGCGTGTCAGTCCAATACAAATGCCGTCTAAGACAAATGCCAATGTTCCAGCGAGTGGTATCATACAAGCCCAAGGCAGAAAGTGATCAGCCATCGATACCACCGTTGGATCGCTACTCAGCAAGCCTATCAACAGTTTGCCACCGAATGCATAGAACAGAGTGGCGGTGAAGGCCAATCCCGTGCCCCATTGGATCAGCCGTTGGATGACTGCTTGCAGTCCCTGACGGTCATTGGCACCACAAGCATGTCCTGAGAGTGCTTCACCGGCAAAGGCAAATCCATCCATAACATAACTGAACAACGTAAAGAAGGTCATCAGCAAGGTGTTAGCCGCCAGCATGGTGTCGCCTTGACGGGCACCGAAAGCTGTGAAGCCAAAGTTGACTGCCACCAAGCAGACCGTTCTAAGAAAAATGTCGCGATTGAGCGAAAAGAAATGAGCCAGTTCTGTACGCTGTGACAGTTCTTTACACGTGATATGTATGCTACCCCAGCGGGCCACATGACGGCGAAGCATGTAGACAGCGGCTAAGAGTCCTGACCATTGGGCAATGAGGGTTCCTAATGCTACACCCTGCATTTTCATGCCAAGTCCTATAGCTAACGACAGCGAGACGATGACGTTTATCACATTCTGAAAGATTGCTACATACATTGGCGTTCGCGTGTCCTGCATGCCAATAAACCACCCATTGAGGCACATCAATGCCAGAGTAGGGGGTGCCCCCCAAATGACGATTCGGAAATAAACAGTAGCAATAGCTTCAACGCCAGCCGATGGAGAAATGAGCCAAAGCGCAAGCCGCCATAAAGGATATTGTAGCAGCAGAATGATGACAGCTACGCAGACTGCTACACCGAGAGCCCGAAGCAATGACAAGTAAATCGCCTTGAGGTCGCCAGCGCCATGCGCCTGAGCTGTGAGTCCGCTCGATCCCATCCGCAGAAAGCCGAACAGCCAGTAGGTCACATTAAAGAAAGTGGTAGCCACTGACATGGCAGCGAGATAGATGCCTGAACCGATGTGTCCAACAACAGCAAGGTCGCACAGACCAAGGAGTGGGATGGTGATGTTGTTGATAACCGAAGGCAAGGCGAGTTGCAGGATGCGGCGATCAAGTTTGGATAATGTAAAGGACATGAAAACGAGAAAATGAAAAAAGCGGGGACTTTTGCCTCCGCTTCTTCGTGATAAGACAATTTGAATTGAAGAGTCTTTGGATGTGTGTGCTTTTCCCTATTCTTCAATATTTGTAATTTGTCCACCGTTGGGGATCAAATATATCGCCCCGTAGTGTTTTATGCATTTTTGGCAGCAAGCGGAGCGGCCTGAGTGTAAACGCGCGTGGCAAGATCCTTATCGAGCGTATAAATGCCGTAGCCATTGTCGCCGATCATCTTCAGGCTGTCTATGATGTTTTTGGCATTTTCCTCTTCCTCGACCTGCTCGTCGATGAACCATTTGAGCATGCTCTGGGTAGCGAAGTCGTTGTCCTCGAGCGAAGTAGCATAGAGTTTATTGATGAGGCCAGTCACCGTCTGCTCATGCTTGAGAGTGTTTTGGAAGAGATCGAGTGGATTAGCCCACTCTGTGGGAACACCTTGGATTGGGTCAAGCATCACACGACCATCACGTTGCAAGATATAGTCGAAGAAGATCTTTACGTGATCCAACTCCTCCTGATACTGTACCTCGAACCAGTGAGCCATGCCAGGGTAGCCTTGGGCATTGGCATAAGCCGACATGGACAGATAGAGATAAGCTGACCAGAACTCAGCATTGATTTGCGCATTGAGCGCGTCCTGCATTTTTTGACTTAACATGATATAAGCTTTTTATTAATTAATGAAGTCAGTAATATTCAAGCCTGACTAATCAGGCCAGAATATTCTGATCTGCTAATTTAAATCTGCATAAGATATTTCTTAAATGCTTCGAAGTCGTTTGGCATCTCCACGCTTTGTTTCTTTCCGCGCATGAAAGCTTGAAGTCTCTCTGGGATAGCAATGTCGGCATTGTCGATCGCATCAACCTTTTCCTTGAATTTGGCAGGATGAGCAGTCTCAAGGAAGACACCCACCTGTCCGGGCTTCAACTGCTCGGATATAGCTTGATAGCCACATGCGCCATGAGGATCGAGGACATAGCCTGTTTCGTCATAGCACTGCTTCATCGTCTTGCGGATGGCATCATCGTTGTAGGTTGCGCCTGAGATGTCGTTACAAATAGCTTTCCAGTCATTGTCGTAGAGGTCGAGGATACGGGCAAAATTGCTCGGATCTCCGACGTCCATTGCGTTGGCAAGCGTTTGCTTGCTCGGCTGCGGCGAGTATATGCCGGTCTGTAGATAGTTGTAGAAGATATCGTTGGCATTGTTGGCTGCGATGAAGTGTTTCACTGGCAGACCCATGCGGGCACCGAAGAGCCCGGCAGTGATATTACCGAAGTTACCGCTGGGGACACAGACGACCATGTCATTTTTTCCTGGTCCAACAAGTCCCATACGCTTGAGCTGAGCATAGGCGTTGAAGTAATAGAAAGCCTGGGGCAGGAAGCGCGCCACGTTGATGGAATTGGCAGAGGTGAGCTTCATGTGATCATTGAGTTCTTTATCCATGAAAGCATTCTTTACCAGAGCCTGGCAGTCGTCGAAAACGCCATCGACCTCCAGTGCCGTGATGTTGCGTCCGAGAGTGGTAAACTGGCTCTCTTGGATTTTGCTGACCTTACCCTTGGGATAGAGGACATATACGTGGATGCCGTCAATTCCGAGGAAGCCGTTGGCTACGGCGGATCCAGTGTCACCAGAGGTGGCCACAAGCACGTTGACCTCATGATGGACACCCGTAGCCTTCTCGTCTTTCTTGATAAAATATTGCAGCAGACGAGCCATGAAGCGGGCACCCACATCTTTAAATGCCAATGTGGGGCCATGGAAAAGCTCAAGACTGTAGATGTCGCCCTTGACCTGATGGACCGGTGTATCAAAAGCCAAGGTGTCGAAGACGATCTGTCGCAGCGACTCCTCTTCTACGTCGTCGCCAAAGAAGCAACGGGCTACCTCCAAGGCGATCTCTTGGAACGAGAGCTTGTCGATATTCTCGAAAAACGATTTGGGCAAGCATTTGATACGCTCTGGCATATACAGCCCACGGTCGGGAGCCAGTCCGTGCTCCACAGCCTCGCGGAGCGTGGCCAAAGGAGCTTTATGGTTGGTTGAATAGTATTTCATAACCTCTATATTTTCAATGTTTATCAATGATTTTTATAAGTGTAGATGTCCGTCGAACATTACTCTTTACTCTATGCTCATGAAAGTTTCCATGAACTCGTTGAGGTGAAGCATGCCGTAGGCACCTTTCACACACGATACCTCATCGTAGGTCTGCACGCTGTCGGGAGTGATGCCGCGATGCCATATAAGGAAAGGTACCGGTTCCTTAACGTGAGTGCGAATCTCCACAGGTGTAGGGTGATCAGGGAGCACTGCGATACACACGGGCTCTTCCCATTTGCTGACTTCTTCGAAAATAGGTTTCACAATGCGACGGTCGAGATAGTCGATAGTTCGCAGTTTCAAATCCAGATCACCGTCGTGTCCGGCTTCGTCGCTGGCTTCAAGATGGAGAAAAACGAAGTCCTGATGACGGAGAGCGTCTATAGCTGCCTGTGCCTTGCCCTCATAGTTGGTGTCCGAGAGTCCTGTGGCACCCGGCACTTTCACCACATCAAGTCCGGCATAGTGTCCGATGCCACGGATGAGATCCACAGCGGAAATACAGGAACCGGAGTGGATCTGCGGGAAAAGTTCTTGCAGCGTCTTCATCGACGGCCGGTATCCACCGCTCCACGGCCAAATGCTGTTAGCCTTTTCTGTTCTGCCTTGATTAAAAGGATGTTTCATAAGCAACTGTTGAGAGCGGAGGATAAGGTCATTGACCAAGTCAGCAGTCTCCTGTGCTGTCATACGGTCACCGTCGTGGCGATCAGCCCATCCCTCTTCAGGTTTTACGAGCAACGGTCGCCATTCTTCGTTGGGATGATCATGAGGAGGAGCGCATACAATATGTTTATTTCCGCCCTTGATGATGAGCAGATGACGATATTGTATACCAGTAATAAATCTCACATGGTCGTTGCCTAATTTGTCGTTGAGATATTTGATGAGCACGTCTCCCTCTTCGGTTTTGAGATGTCCTCCGTGGTGGTTCTTGATGCGTCCGTTCTCAAGCTCTATGATATTGCATCGCAGAGCGAGATCTTCGGGCTGCATGTCGTAGCCGATGCTAGCGGCCTCAAGCGGTCCTCGGCCTTCATAGACTTTGTTGAGATCATAACCGAGAATTGCAGTGTTGGCAACCTCAGAACCTGGCAGGAAGCCGTCGGGGATGGTCATCAGTCTGCCTGTGCGTCCCTCGCGAGCCAGTCGGTTCATATATGGAGTGTCGGCGTATTGCAGTAGGGTCTTGCCCCCTAACCGTGCTACGGCGTGGTCAGCCATACCGTCGCCCAAGATGATGATGTGTTTCATGGTTATTCCGAATTAACAATCTTTTGTTTAAATGTTGGCTATACTCATGATGTTGGCAAAGACCCCGGCAGCAGTAACGCTGGCACCGGCACCGTAGCCTTGGATAAGCATGGGATACTCTTTATAGCGCTCTGTAGTGAGCAACACAATATTGTTGCTGCCTTCGAGGCTGTAGAAGGGATGATCCTTGCCTACCGCCTTGAGTGCTACGCTAGCTTTTCCCTGATCCATTGTGGCCACAAAGCGCCACCGTTTTCCTTCCTTGTCGAGTTGTTCGCGTTTCCGTTCAAAATCAGCGTCGAGCTTTGGCAGGTTTTTCCAGAAGTCATCCACAGAACCCTTGAAATACTCGTCGGGGACGAAAAGATGTTTCTCCACATCGTCTTGTTCAATACGGTATCCTGCCTCACGCGTGAGGATCACGAGTTTACGGATAACATCGGTGCCACTAAGGTCGATACGCGGGTCGGGCTCGGAATAGCCCTGTTCTTTGGCACGTCTGACAGTTTCGGAGAAGGGTACGTCGGCAGCGATTTCGTTGAAGATAAAGTTGAGTGTGCCACTGAGTACAGCTTCTATGCGCAGAATGCGGTCACCAGAGTTACGCAGGTCGTTGATGGTACCAATGATGGGTAGTCCGGCTCCTACGTTGGTCTCGAAGAGAAACTTCACGCCACGGAGTAATGCAGTGTCCTTGAGTAGCCGATAGTTATCATAGGATGAGCTGGCGGCAATCTTGTTGGCTGCCACCACGTTGATATTGTGGTTGAGCAGCGTGGGGTAGAGGGCAGCGATATCGGCCGACGCTGTGCAGTCTACAAACACTGAGTTGAAGATGTTCATCTTCAGAATATTCTCGCAGAGCGACTGTGGTGTGCTGGGCTCAGAGTTGTGGAGCTGCTCGCGATAGTTGTTCAGATCGATGCCGTCGCGGTCGAAGATGGCGTTTTTAGAGCTGGCGATGCCAACGACGTTGAGTTTCAGTCGTGAATGTTCCTTGAGTTCATCGTATTGGTTACGGATCTGCTCAAGAAGCTTTCCTCCTACAGTACCCACGCCACATACAAAGAGATTGAGAACCTTGTATTCAGAGAGGAAGAAGGAGTCGTGTAGGACGTTGAGTGACTTACGCAGAGAGCGAGAGTCTACGACAAAAGAGATGTTGGTCTCGGAGCCACCTTGTGCGCAGGCAATGACCGAAATACCGCTGCGTCCGAGCGTGCCAAAGAGTTTTCCGGCGATGCCCGGTGTGTGTTTCATATTCTCACCGACGATAGCAATGGTTGCCAAGTTGCTTTCGAGATGCATGGGGAACATGGCACCGTTGGCGATTTCTGATGCAAACTCATGGTTAAGCACCTCCACAGCTTCCTCTGCATCCTCGTTACGGACACCGATAGACGTGGAGTTCTCGGAGGAGGCCTGTGAAACGAGGAACACGCTAATGCCGTTGTCGGCCAATGCCGTGAAGATGCGTCGGTTGACACCGATGACACCGACCATAGACAGACCTGAGACGGTGATGAGCGAAGTGCCGTTGATGCTGGAGATGCCCTTGATGGGCTTAGCGTCGTTGGCAATCTTATCCTTGATAATAGTTCCTGGGGCTGATGGGTTGAAAGTATTTTTGACCCTGATGGGAATATTTTTCACACAAACAGGGTAAATGGTTGGCGGGTAGATGACCTTTGCACCGAAGTTGCAAAGCTCCATGGCCTCGACATAGGAGAGCTGGTCGATGGTGTAGGCCGACTTGATGACTCGTGGGTCAGCCGTCATGAAGCCGTCGACATCAGTCCAAATCTCGAGCACCTCAGCATCGAGGGCTGCAGCGATGATGGCTGCGGTGTAGTCCGAGCCGCCTCGTCCGAGGTTGGTGATTTCACCTGTGTCGCGGTCGGTGGAGATGAAGCCGGGGACAAGAGTCACCCGTGGCATGTCTTTGAAAGCTTCCACGACGAGCTGGTTGGTCAGTGCGCTGTCGAGCGTGTTTTTCCCGGCAATGTCATAGGTCTTGATAAACGATCGGGAGTCCATCCATTTAGAGCCTCTGACGAGTGTAGCGACGATGTTGGAACTGAGTCTTTCACCGTAGCTGACGATGGCATCTTGTGTTTTCTTGCTCAGATCACGGATGAGGAATACACCGAAGTAGATGGAATGGAGTTGCTCGAAGAGTGCATCGACGGTGTTGAAAAGTGTTTCTCTGTCATTGGGATCGGTGATGATAGTGTCGATCATCTTATGATGACGGTCCACCATCTGCTCGAAGCTTGTGCGCCACTCATCCTTGCCGCTGACGGCGAGTCGTGATGTGGCAATAAGTTGATCGGTGATGCCCCCAAGAGCGCTTACGACAACGACAATGGGTTGTCTCCGGGCTTCGTTTTCAACGATGCGCTTCAGGCTGAGAATACTTTTCACGGAACCTACCGATGTTCCGCCGAATTTTAATACTTTCATAATATATAATGTTTATAGAATGAATTGGCATCCCTCATACAAAAAGGCAATACCAAAACTTAATTTTCTAAGCTACTGTCCGCTCTGCCTCTTATGTGCAGTGCGGGCAGTATGGAGAACGCGACTGTCAGCTAAAGCTGTTGCTGAAAGCATTCTGTTGTCGTAGGGATGAGCTCAAAACGGCCTATAGCTAACTACAAAAGAACAGTACAATAATCTGAGCAGCGAAGATTCTGAGGAACATGCTCAGTGGGTATACTGTGGAGTAACCCACAGCTGGTGCTTCTTTAGAGCAAGAGGCGTTGGCATAAGCCAATGCTGGTGGGTCGGTGTAGGTTCCAGCGATCATTCCCATAATGGTGAAATAGTTGAATTTATATTTCAGTCGTGCGATGGTGCCGATGATAAGGATAGGCACCACGGTAATGATAAATCCCGTATAGACATATTTCAGTCCGTCTCCGGCTACTACCGTCTCCCAGAATCCGGCACCGGCTTTGATGCCCACGCTGGCAAGGAAGAGTACGAGGCCGATCTCTCGCAACATCATGTTGGCCGAGGTGGTGGTATAGGTCACAAGCTTGAAACGATAGCCGAAGCGTCCGATGAGAATAGCAATGATCAGCGGGCCACCAGCGATACCAAGCTTCAACGGCACTGGCATACCGGGTATAGCCAAAGGAATGCTACCGAAGAGGATACCTATGATGATGCCGATGAAGATGGTAGCGATATTTGGTGCGTTGAGGCTCTTTACAGAGTTTCCCATAAGGTCAGCCACTCGGTTGACATTGTCTTCTGGGCCGACGACGAGAATGCGGTCGCCAATGTGGAAGTGGTGATCGCGGCTTGCAAAGAGATCCATGCCCTGGCGCGATATGCGGGTAACATTCACACCATAGACACTCGAGAAGTGCATCTTGCCCAGCGTCTTACCATTCATCTTAGGATTGGTGACAATGATACGTTTCGACACCAACGGTGATTTGCTCTTTTCGTCGGTCTCATTCCAACTGGCTTCCACTTCAGGACCAATAAAAGCCTTGATGGCCTCGGCATCGGCCTCGGCGCAGACAATGTGAGCCTCGTCTCCCATCTCGAAGACTGTATCCTTAAGAGGTGTGGTCAACTCACTATTGTGGAAGAGGTGGGTGCAAACCATATCTCGGTTGAGGAAGTCTGAGATTTCCTGTAGAGTGCGTCCTGCTATGTAGGCATTGGTCACCTTCAGTGTCATAGCATGAGGTTTGGCATGCGGGTTTTCCTCCTCAGCCTCGTTAAGCTTTTCTTCCTCTTCCTTGAGATTGGTGCGTGTGATATAGCGGATGGCTATGGTGGCACCGATGATGCCTAACACACCGAGGGGATAAGCGCAGGCATAGCCATTGGCAATCTGCGGGGCTTTACCTGTTCCAAACACCGAGTTAAGAGCTTCGTTGGCTGCACCGAGTCCCGGCGTGTTGGTAACGGCACCATAAAGAGTACCCACCATCATAGGCAGGTTGATACGATTGCTCGTGTCGAAGAAGATGTAGTAGCATGCAAACATCACCAGCACGTTGAGCAGTACCGTGGCCGTGGCCAGCAGATTGAGCGTCACGCCACCTTTCTTAAAACTTTCGAAGAAGCCTGGACCTACTTGCAGACCAATACAGAACACGAAAAGGATCAGTCCGAAATCCTGAAGAAAGGTAAGGATAGGGGTTGGGGCCGTGAAGCCGACATGACCGGCGACGATACCGGCGAACAAAACGAAGGTGACACCCAAGGAGATGCCGCCAATCTTGATTTTTCCCAGCAATACGCCCACGGCGATTACCAAGGAATAGAGCAGCGCTATATGTGCAACGCTGTCTTGAGTTGTGAATAGATTGATAAACCAGTCCATATATGATTTTTACAATTTCTTTGCAAAAGTACGATAATTTATGCAAAGCGCAAAAGAAAAGACAGAAAAACTAAGAAATAGTAAAATGCAAAACCAGTTTTATGGTCTTTTCCACTATCTGTCTGTTTTTTCACACGTTGATTCTGCTTTTTTTGCTACGTCGAGGATGATGTGTGAAGATTGAGATGGCAGCGTCGATGCGCTTACTCTTGTTCCGAAACAATACCGTAGCCCTTGAGCCAGTCATCGAGGATCATGCGGGCAATGGACAGACGCTGAGGAATGCGCGGCAGAGCATCGTAGCGAAACCAGCTGCCACGGGAAAGTTCTGACCGCTGGAGATGTACCTCCCCGCTGACATAGTCGGCATTGAACCCCACCATCAGTCCGCAAGGGTAGGGCCACGGCTGTGAGCCGAAATATCGGAGATTGGTGATTGTCACCCCCGTTTCCTCCATCACTTCGCGATGCACAGCCTGCTCAAGGGTTTCTCCGGTCTCAACAAATCCTGCCACAAGACCATAAAAGTCTCCTTTGAAGTTCTTCGCATGGACGAGCAGTACCTCGTTACCACGATGGATGAGTACGATGATCGCCGTGGCCAATTGCGGCCATACCTCTTTACCGCATTGAGTACAGCGTTTTGAGATGATGGTGTGCATCTTCATCGGTGCACCACAGACACCGCAAAACTGAGTGTTGTGATCCCAATAGAGGAGTTCTTGACATTTTCCGGCTTTGAGATAGAATTCGGTAGAAAGGTGATAAAACGAGGCACGGAGCCCCACGAAATCATAGCCTGAAGTGCGGAGCTCTGGATCGGTGATCACCACATGTTGAGGATCCTCGAGCATAAGTGTTTTCACGAGCGTACCGTTTTCCATAGGGCTAACCTCCATGACGTGAGTCCAAGCGTGGGTCTTGACCGGAGTTTCCTCAGAACAGGGTATTGTATATTTTCCGTTGGGCAACCGCTGCAAGAGCAGGTCGGTCTTGCTGAATATAAAGTAATAGGTCTTCATCTGCAATTATTTATTTTCCTCTGTTATTGTTACTTACTTCACGTAGAAGTCGATGAGCTGCTGTATAGCCTGTCGGCATGCGGGGCAGAAGTCAGGATTCTGATTGGTGCGCATACGGCAGTCGTAGTAGGCGCGGTAGACGCCCTTAGGCTTGTAACCGGCTCCCTCGTAGAATCCGGCTTTCTTATCCTTGCCGATGAGGTTTTCCCATTTTCCACGGAAGTCCACCTTAGTGGTAATATTTTTTTCCCACGGCTCCACATCAAGTGGATAGATGTCTACGGTTTCATCTTCGTACGCATATTCGTCAGCAAGCCCCGCAAAACTGTGTCCAAACTCATGTACGACGACGGGTTTGGCATATTGGTTATGTATGGAAGCGAGCAGATAGCCGTTGTAGAATCCGCCACCGCCATAGCGTGTTGAGTTGACCAGTGCAATGATGTGCTCATAGGGAGTTCCGGCAAGCCAGTCGTGCATGTCTTTGAGGTGCCCTGTGGTGAGGTATCGCTCGCTGTAGTTTGTATCCCAATGCGAGTGGAGTGCCGTGTTTTTCCAAATGCCTTTTCCTGGCTCACTGGCTCCGCTCTCTTGTGAGGGTGACTCCACGGCGACGACGTTGAAGAACTGGCGGTTACTCTTGAAAGGCTCGTAAGAGAAAAGAGTCTCCATCGACATGCGTGCGTCGTTGACAAAGGTCTTCATCTCCTCGGTGCGGTAACCTTCGGCGAGGTAGGCTAGATGAATGCAATGGGTGGTGTCCTGAGCCTGTTGCAAGACAACATATGGTGTGACATGTTTCTCACCAAGATGTGCGATGAGTATGTCGCTGGGTGCTACGGTATGGGTGAGGTGGCTGCTAATCTGTCTCCGGTTGTTGCGAAGATCCACTGTGATATCGACAGTATCTTTGGGCATGGGAACGAGATATACGTTTTCAAACGATTTCTCAAGGTGCTGAGCCTCTGGTTCTTCCTGCCATTCTTGAAAGAGGGTAGAGAAGGAATTGCGGTAGATGACGCGTTGGGTTTTATGATCACGCACCGTGATCTGTCCGTTACCCTCCACGGGAACTTCAGCGAGTCGCTGACGCTTGCCAAACCATCGTGGTTCCACATACATCTGCTCAAGGGCGATGTGCTGGGTGGTGGCGGTACCGGAGAAGATGTAGTCAATCCGTAGGGTCTCATCCTGAAAATAATCCTCGAAACGCTGTGCTGCGGCGCTCAAACTCATCATGGCGGCTACAGCCAACAAAACGTAGTGTCTGTTCTTCATCTTATTAACTATTCAAGATTAATGATATGTATATTGATCTCTCTTTCGATACTTTTAGTAAACCTTTAGCTCGTCTCCGACATGTATCTGATAATCAGGTGTCAGGTGGTTTTTCTTATAGAGACTTTTTAAGCGTATGCCATAGTACTGTGCAATGGAGTACATGCTCTCGCCAGGCTTCACCACGTGTGGGCGGTGCTTGTAGGCTTTGATGGCTTTCTTCTGCTTTTTCTTCAAGTAGATGATGTCTCCGGCATGGAGCACATCGTGCTTGTCGCGCTCATTATATTTAGCCAGCTTGCGCCACGGCAGGTCAGTCTCCTTGCCGATGGACTTGAATGTGTCGCCCTCGCGAGCCACAAGATAATAGTTTTTGTTGTAGATACGGATGGGGTGGAGGTGTTGTCCGGCTATCACGGCGTGGTCGCGTGCTCCCCGCTCAGCCATGAATTTATCGTAGTGGCGTGCGTGGTCGTATTGGTTGAGTTTATAAAGCTCGATGATGTCAATGAGTTTTTGAGCATAGGCGGGATTGGTGGCGTAGCCGCACGATTTCAGTCCCCGGGCCCATCCCCGGTAGTCGGTACGGTCGAGCCGGAAGAGCTGGGCATAGCGTTGGTTGCCCGTGAGGAAGCGGCTGTGATCCTCATAGCTTTGTTTGGCGTTGTCGTAGGCACGGAAACACTCACCGATGTCGTCGTCGTCCTGGCTCATTGTGCGTCCCGTCCACCCGTGGCATTTAATGCCAAAGTGGTTGTTACCCTGCGTGGCGAGCAGACTGAGTCCTGCCCGGCTTTCAAAGGCTCCCTGTGCCAGCGTGATGCTCGCTGGAATGCCGTAGCGGAGCATCTCTTCGATGGCCAAATCCTTGTATTGGTCGAAATATTGTTGATAAGCCTGGTTCCACCGCATCTGTGCCTTCAATGGCAGTACGATGAGGAGAGACATGATTGAGGCAAAGAACTTATTTCTGATGCTCATAATATAAATGAATGGCTACAATTATATTTATATTGCAAAGTTACAAAAAAAAACAGATAGAAACGATGAGAAACGTTACATTTTAACGTAATAGCTCCCTTTCCCCTCTCCTGTGGGGAAGAAGTGTATACTTCAATAGGTGATAACTATTGCTCGGATATAGTTATCACCCGCAAAGCATTTAACTTCTTTCTTCCCTTGGAGGGGGAAATGAGGTTGCTAATGTGTTACTTTTGTTACTCGTTACTCGTCACGATATTCGGGGTATAAGCGTAACTGGGTAACTCGGACATTGATGGAAACGTTTCTGTCTGCTGACCACATAAAGGCGTCAGACGCTGGCGGCTTGAAGCAATATTTCGTTGAGAGTAGGGTGAATGTGAATGATGTCCATCAACTGTTCCAAAGTGATGTCGGAATTCATCAGTGCCGCAACTTCCTGAACGATGGCAGCGGCATTGGCTCCCATGACATGGCACCCGACAATCTTGGCATTGGGCTGCTTGCTGTCACAGATGAGCTTCACAAGACCTTCGGTAGCCTCTATGGCTTGTGCCTTTCCGTTGCTGCGGTAGAAGCCTTTGTGGACGGTATAGTTGGGATATTGGGCATTGGCGCAGTCCTCGGTCAGTCCCACGGAAGCCACCTCGGGACGGGTGAAGACAGCAGCGGGCATGATGTCGAAGCGGATGCGGTCGTCGATACCTACAATGCGGTTGACAGCATGGCGCCCTTGCGCCGTCGCCGCGTGAGCCAGCATCTGACGGCCGTTGACGTCGCCGATGGCGTAGATCTCTGGCACGTCGGTGGCGAAATCGTCGTTGACCAGGATGCCATGACCATCATAACGGATGCCGGCGGCTGCAAGTTGTAGTCCGTCTAATTGCGGTGCACGTCCGGTAGCCACCAGGATGCAGTCGGATGCTATACGCTCCTCGGTCTTCTTCTTTGTGTTGAAGTATAGAACTTCGTTGCCGTTGACTTCACGGACTTGGCATGAGAGATGGATTTTGATGCCGGACTTCTCCAGCGTCTTGCGAAGCCGTCGGGCGATCTCACCGTCTACGGTGGGTAAACACTCACTCAAGAACTCCACGACATCAACTTTACAGCCAAAGTCTCGGAACATCGTAGCCATCTCTAAGCCGATGACTCCAGCTCCGATGACACACACCGTTGGGGGGAGTGTCGGAGCGCAGAGCAGGTCGTCGGATGTGAAAACATAGGAGCTGCGGGGCTCTTTGATTCCCGGAAGCGGTGGCATCTTGACCTTGGATCCGGTGGCGATGATCACGTGCCGGGCTTTTACCGTCTCTTCACCGATGCTGACAGTCTTGGGATCAACGAAGGCTGCATGCCCTTGTAGCAGCGTGATGGCGGGGTTGGAGAGCAGTGTGACTATGCCCTGACGGAGCCCCGCCACTACTTGTTGTTTTCTCTCCATGGCGCGTTTGAATGCTTCTGCTTGTGGTTCTGCATTGCAGATGGAGGCGTGAGCGGCATCGTGGAGAAGCGATTTGGTTGGGATGCAACCGCGGTTGAGACATGTCCCGCCGACCTCTCTCTCCTCGGCAATGACCACTTTCAAGCCTTTACCTGCGGCATAGAGGGCAGTCTCGTAGCCCCCGGGGCCGCCACCGATGATCATGATATCTGTTTCTATCATATATTTACGGAAATATTTTAGTTTTCGCCTTTGAATGTGAGCACGGGATGGCGCGCTGCCAGCACGTCGTCGACACGCGAGATGGGGGTGTTGTGCGGTGCGGTCTTCACCACGTCGGGTGTCTCCTTGGCCTCGCGTGCTATCTGATGCATTACGTCAATGAAGTGGTCGAGTGTTTCCTTGCTCTCATTTTCTGTAGGCTCTATCATCATGGCTTCATGGAAAAGCAGTGGGAAATAGATGGTGGGAGCATGGAAGCCGAAATCAAGTAGACGTTTGGCAACATCGAGTGTGGTGACCCCCGTAGACTTGTCCTTGAGGCCGTTGAATACAAACTCATGTTTGGACAGACTCTGAATTGGCAACTCGTAAGCGTCTTTCAGCTGATGGCGGATATAGGTCGCATTGAGTGTGGAGAGCGGTCCCACATGCTTGATGTTTTCCTTGCCCAGCGAGAGAATGTAGGTCAGGGCGCGCACCTCCACGAGGAAGTTGCCGTGGAAGGGGTTGACCATGGGGAAGAAAGGCTCCAGTCCCTTGCGCACGCCGACAGGGCCACTCCCGGGTCCTCCGCCACCGTGAGGAGTGGAGAAAGTCTTGTGGAGGTTGATGTGCATCACGTCGAATCCCATGTCTCCCGGGCGGCAGATGCCTAACAGAGGATTGAGGTTGGCACCGTCGTAGTACATCAGTCCGCCGCAGTCATGTACGAGTTTGACGATCTCCACGATGTTGTGTTCAAAGAGTCCGAGTGTATTGGGATTGGTCATCATCATGGCTGCCACTGTGTCATCGAGTTTTGAGCGTAGGTCGTCGATGTCTACGGTGCCGTCGGCGAGACTCTTTACTTCTACGACCTGCAGTCCGCAGACGGCTGCAGAAGCAGGATTGGTGCCGTGGGCGGAGTCGGGTACGATGACTTTGACACGCTTCATATCGCCGCGGCTTTCGTGATAAGCCCGGATGATCATCAGTCCCGTGAGTTCACCATGGGCACCGGCGCAGGGTTTGAGTGTGAAATCGTACATGCCCGTGAGTGAGGAGAGCTGATGGCGCAGGGCAGTGGTCACCTCTTCACATCCTTTGACAGTCTGCTTGGGCTGCAAAGGATGGATATGAGTGAAAGAGGGTAGGGAGGCGATCTCTTCGTTGATTTTCGGATTGTATTTCATCGTGCAGGATCCCAGGGGATAGAATCCGTTGTCGACGCCGAAGTTGTTGCCGCTATGATTGGTATAATGCCGCACAACGGTCATCTCGTCGCACTCGGGGAGCTCAGCAGGCTTGTCGCGGCATACATCTGAGGGCAGGGCGTGATGAGGAATGGCATTGTGGGGTAGGCTGTAGCCAATGCGTCCGGGATGGCTCAGCTCGAAAATCAAATGATCATATAACTTGTTGTTCATAATCTTCTCGTTTAAGAATTTACCAGTGCTGCCAGGGTGTCAATCTCTTCCTTGCTTCTTTGCTCGGTGACAGCTAACATCAGCGTGTGGTCATCGATCTTGATGCCGCCGAGAAATCCGGCTTCCAGCCATTTGGACTGCAACGCGTTGAGGTCACCATCGTATGTGACACAGAACTCATTGAGATATTCTTTATCCTTGAATGCGTCGGTGAAATGTCCGGTCTGCAACAGTTTGTCGTGTAGATAGTGGGCACCATCGCAACCGCTTTGGGCGGCCTCTCTGAGTCCATGCTTGCCCATGAGTGCCATGTACACGGTCACCCACAGTGCCATAAGGCTTTCGTTGGAGCAGATGTTTGAGGTAGCTCTCTGACGACGGATATGCTGCTCTCGGGCTTGCAGGGTGAGAACGAAGACGCGCTGCCCGTTGCCGTCGACCGTTTGACCGACGATTCTACCCGGCATCTTGCGCATATATTTTTCTGTGGTGCACATATAGCCGAGATAGGGACCGCCCCAGGCCATGGGCAAGCCCAGACTCTGTGCCTCTCCTACGGCGATGTCAGCTCCCCATTCTCCAGGGGTCTTTAGCAGAGCCAGGTCGGCAGCTATGCTGTTGATGATCAGCAGTGACTTGTGCGCGTGGCAAGTATCGGCCACTCCGCTCAGATCCTCGACGATACCATAGTAATTGGGTTGCTGCACGATCACACCGGCCACACCGCCCTGCTTGAGTGCCTCTTCCATGTGGCTGAAATCGGTGACACCTTCTTTTTGAGGAATTTCTTTGATGTCTATGCCATGGAAATGGGTGTAGGTGTCCAGCACTTTTCTTATCTTCGGGTCGATGGTTGCCGACACAAGGATGGTTTGTGCGTGGTGACCGATGGCACACGCCATCATTGCTGCTTCTGCCGTGGCTGTGGCTCCGTCATACATCGAAGCGTTGCTCACATCCATGCTGGTGAGTCGCGCCATCATTGTCTGATACTCAAAGATATAGTGTAGAGTACCTTGAGAGATCTCTGCCTGGTAGGGTGTGTAACTGGTGAGGTATTCAGAGCGGCTGACGATCTGTGGGATGACGGAGGGGATGTAATGGTCATAGACGCCGGCACCAGCGAAGCACGTGAGCTCGCGGTTGTCATTGGCGAGACGATTGAAATACCGACGCACCTCCACTTCGCTCTTTGCTTCCGGTATATCATAGTCGCCTTTGAGCCGGACAGGGTCAGGGACATCAGCATAGAGGTCGTCAATGGAGCTGACTCCTATGGCCTGCAACATTTCGTGGATGTCCTCAGGCGTTTGTGGGAAATATTTAAACATAGCTTAGATTTACTGAAATATCGGAAACAGAATGCCCCTGCCCCGTTATGACTTGTCTCCCCCCTTATTCTTGAAGGATGTGACGGCAATTATAGCGGATTGCCATTCTATTTCCGAATGCAAGGTTATTGGTTTTTCTTGTTGTAGTCTTCTTCTGTCATGAGCTTTTGAAGCTCATCAGTGTCTGCTATGCTCACTTTGATAATCCAATTGTCGGTGGCATTCTGATTGATGAGCTCGGGGTGATCCTCCAGTGCTTCGTTGACTTCCACGACAGTACCGCTGATGGGAGCAATCAAGTCGCTGGCAGCTTTGACGCTCTCTACAGCACCAAAGACCTCGCCGGCGGTGATCTCGTCGTCAACTTCCGGCATATCGACATAGACGATATTGCCCAACTGCTTCTGAGCGTAGTCGGTGATGCCAATATAGCCGAACTCTCCCTCTACTCTTACATATTCGTGTGATTCACTGAAATAAGTCATAATAGGTGTGAATTAAATGGTTTATGTGTATGTTATTTGTGATAATGCTTGTCATAGAATTTCTTCTTGACAATGGTTCCCGGGAATGTTTTGCGCCGGATCTGAATCTCCACCCGGTCACCCAATTTAAGTGAGGAATCGACGAGTGCCACTGCGCAACTCTTGTCTACGGAAATGAGACGGTAGCCGGTGGTGACCACTCCTACGGGGTTGCCGTCCTTGAGCACGGTATAGCCGTGGCGGGGCACAGCCTTGTCGTCGAGTTCAATGCCGCGCAGCCGCTGGGCCACGCCGTTGGTCTTCTGATCAACGAGTGTTTCTTTGCCGATAAATTCAGGCTTATCCATCTTGCAGAACATGCTTAACCCAGCCATGACGGGTGAGATGTCCTTCGATAGCTCGTCGCCGTAGAGCGGCAGACCCACTTCGAAGCGAAGCGTGTCACGGCATCCCAGTCCACAGGGCACACAACGGTGGCTCGCCATGAGACGATCCCACTGCTTGACGATGAAGTCCGTGGAGCCGTAGATTTCAAAGCCGTCCTCGCCGGTGTAGCCGGTGCGGCTGACGATGATTTCCTCGCCGTCTATTTCCAGCGTTTTGCAGGTGTAGAACACAAGCTCGCTGCAAGGTATCTGCAGCACTTCCTCCATGACGGCCGGTGACTCCGGACCTTGTATGGCGAGCTGTCCATAGTAGTCCGACTTGTTGTCGACGGTGACATCAAAGTCTTTGGCCTGCTCGCGCATCCATGCGTCATCTTTGGCGATATTTGCGGCATTGATAACAATAAAGAAATGGTTGGGAGCCATCTTGTAGACAAGCAGGTCGTCGACAGTTCCGCCGTCGGGATAGAGCATCATGCCATAGTAGATCTTGTGGATCGGTGCATCGGTGACGTCGTTGGTGAAGATGTGGTTGACATATTTCTCTGCGTCAGGGCCTTTGACGATGACCTCACCCATGTGTGAGACATCAAAGACACCGCAATGCTGACGTACAGCATTGTGCTCATCTATAATAGATGTGTACTGGATGGGCATATCAAAGCCACCAAAGGGTTGAATGAGGGCACCTGCCTGGCAGTGCCGCTCATAGAGACATGTTCTCTTATTCATAGACATTTATGTAACAAGGTATATTTGTTGCAAAAATAATTGTTTAAACAATACACTCCAAGAAAATAGCCACTAAAGATAGTTAAAATCGAAAAAATAGTTATCATAGGACTGTCACGATATTAAAATGTGGCAAGAGTAAGGTAGAAAATAAAACGGATTGTAAAGAATAGAGCTTCTTTACAATCCGTAGTGCATGTAATTTCCTGTAGGAGGGTCTTACTTCTTTTCTTTCTTCACTTTGTCGACATAAGCATCGATGACAGCTACGGCAGTGACGTTGACAACATCGCGCACACTGGCTTCGAAGTCGGTGAAGTGGATAGGTTTATTCAGACCCATCTGGATAGGGCCGATGATCTCCACGTCGGGATCAAGCGACTGCATGAGTTTGTAGCTACTGTTGGCGGAGCTCATGTTGGGGAATACAAGTGTGTTGACATCTTTACCCTTGAGACGGGTGAAAGGATACTTGGCATCGCGGAGCTCTTTGTCCAAAGCGAAGTTGACCTGCATCTCTCCATCGATGGCAAGGTCAGGATAGTCGTGCTGCATCATTTCCACAGTCTGATGCACCTTCTGTGGTGAACCGATTTCGTCGGTACCGAAGTTGGAGTAACTGATCATGGCCATCACGGGCTCATCGTTGAAGAAGCGGACAGTGTGAGCCGACAGACGGGCTACATCATAGAGTACATTTTGATCGGGATGACGGTTGATGAGCGTATCGGCGAGGTAATAAACTCCCTTCTTGGTATTGAGAATGTGCATCGTTGCGAAGGTGTTGTAGTCTTTGCGCACACCTACCACTTCTTTAGCCACCTTGATAGTGTTACTGTATTTGGTATAGAGGCCGGTGATGAATGCATCTGCATCGCCTTGCTCTACCATAGACATACCGAAATAGTTGCGCTCATACATTTTGTCGTAGGCCTCCTCAAAGGTGTATCCTTGTCTTGCGCGTTTCTCTGCGAGATGCTTGGCATAGGTAGCGCGGCGCCCCTGCTCCTTGTCGGCGCGCATATCGATGATTTCCACACCTGAGAGATCGAGTTTCAATCGGTTGGCAATGCGGGCCAAGCGGTCGGGATTTCCAAGAAGAATCGGATGGCAGATGCCCTCCTGCTGGGCTTGTACAGCAGCTTTCATCATCGTCGGATGACCACCTTCTGCAAAGACTACACGCTGAGGATGCATGGCAGCTGTGGCGTGGAGGGTGCGCGTGAGCTTGGTCTCCTGACCCAATAGCTGACGCAGATGATCTTTATATGACGACCAGTCCTTGATAGGCGTGCGGGCAACACCGCTCTCTACGGCAGCCTTTGCCACGGCGGCACTGACCTCTGTGATCAGACGGGGATCCACAGGCTTGGGAATGAAATACTTGGGTCCGAAGCTTAGATCATTGACATGATAGACCTCGTTGACGATATCAGGGATCGGCTGCTTGGCCAAATCGGCAATTGCGTTGACTGCGGCCATCTTCATCTCTTCATTGATAGCCTTGGCGTGTACATCAAGAGCACCGCGGAAGATATAGGGGAACCCGATGACATTATTGATTTGGTTGGGGTAGTCAGAGCGTCCGGTGGACATCAGCACGTCGGGGCGGCTTGCCATAGCATCTTCGTAACTGATCTCTGGCACTGGGTTAGCTAAGGCGAATACGATAGGCTTCTCGGCCATCGAGCGGATCATGTCCTTGGTAAGGATATTGCCTTTGGACAATCCGACAAAGACGTCGGCTCCCTTGATGGCTTCCTCAAGATTGTGGACATCGCGACGGTCGGTAGCAAAGAGCTTTTTCTGAGGGGTCAGATTAGGACGGTCAGAAGTGATGACACCCTTAGAGTCGAGCATGATGATGTTTTCTTTCTTCACGCCCAAAGCTACGTAGAGCTTGGTACAGCTGATAGCGGCAGCACCGGCACCGTTGACCACGAGACGCACCTTGGTGATGTCCTTTCCGGCTACCTCCAGTGCATTTTTCAGTCCAGCGGCGGAAATGATGGCAGTTCCATGCTGGTCATCATGCATCACTGGAATATCAAGATTTTTCTTCAAACGTTCCTCGATGTAGAAGCATTCTGGTGCCTTGATATCTTCGAGGTTGATACCACCGAAGGTAGGAGCGATACGCTCTACGGTCTCGCAGAATTTCTCAGGATCTTTTTCGTTGACCTCTATGTCGAAGACATCGATACCGCCATAGATCTTGAAGAGCAATCCCTTTCCCTCCATCACTGGTTTTCCACTCATGGCTCCGATGTCTCCCAATCCAAGGACGGCGGTGCCGTTGGAGATGACGGCTACAAGGTTGCCCTTGTCTGTATATTTATAGACATCATCAGGATTTTTCTGTATCTGAAGGCACGGATAGGCGACGCCCGGAGAATAGGCTAAGCTCAAATCGGTCTGTGTGCGGTAAGGCTTAGTTGGCTTCACTTCGATTTTGCCCGGTCGTCCATTGGCATGGTAGGCGAGGGCTGCTTCCTCTGTAATCTTAACCATAAAAATGTTATTTTATTGATTTAAAAACTTTCTATCTCTTTTTATTTCTGTGCAAAGATAACAAAAACTGTTGAATTCAAAGAAGTTTTTCTTTTTTTTTGTATCTTTGCAGCGTAAATGACTTGTATTTCCTTATATGAATAAAACTGTCAGTCCAACAGAATACCGTCAGCAGTTGCGGCAACACATCATTGAAGCCGCCACTCATGAGTTTGAGAGTAAAGGGATCAAATCCGTCAAGATGGATGACATTGCCTGTTTATTGTCTGTGTCAAAGCGAACGGTATATGAGATTTTTGGAAATAAAGAGGATCTTCTTCTTGAATGTGTGAAGCACGATATGGACAACACGGATGCAGAGATGGAAACCTTTGCCCATATGCCGGGGCACAATGTCATCGACATTATGCTGCACTTTTATGAGATAAAAATGAGCAAAATGACAAGTACCAATCCGGTCTATTTAGTAGAATTGGACAAATATCCCCAAGTGCTCAAGCATTTTGAAGAAAGAAGAAAGAAAAGAGCCGTCAATTCTGCTTCGTTCTTCAGAAAAGGCATCAACCAAGGCTATTTCCGGCCGGAAGTGAATTATGAATTGATAGAAAGAATCGCCGACCTTACTATTCGGGAAGTGATGACTCAGCAACTCTACCTGCAATACGATCTTAAAGATGTGTTCAGCAATATCACCATGGTATTTATGCGCGGACTCTGCACTTCTAAGGGAATTGCAGAGCTGGAAAAAGTCAGCAGCAAAAAAATAATCAATCCATAGTTTCCTACATGCGTAAGAGCACAATGCCACGATTGCTTGGGCAAGGTGGCATTAGGCATTACGCATAGAGGAGTGATAATTTTCACTTATCTTTGAATTGTCTTAGGGCAGAAAGGAGCTCCGCGTTTTCTTTCTTCGTGCCAATGGTTACACGCAGACAGTCTTTGCAGAGCTTGATACGAGTACGGTTTCTGACTATGATGCCTCGCTCTACGAGATAGTCATAGATGGACTGGGCATCAGTCATCTTGGCCAGAAAGAAGTTGGCATCGGTAGGGTAGACGGTTAAACAGATGGGTAATTCACGGAAGGCTGCCATCAGTTTTGGACGCTCCTCAAGCAGCAATTTGACCCATTTCTCCACCTCTGTGCGATTCTTCAGTGCTTCTAATGCATGTTGCTGTGTGAGTAAGTTAACGTTGTAGGGATATTTGACTTTGTTGAAAAGCGTGATTATCTCTTCGTTGGCAAATGCCATTCCCAGGCGTATGGCAGCGCATCCCCATGCTTTGCTCATAGTGTTGAGTACGATCAAATGGGGATATTTTGTCACATCGTGGCGAAAGAGTGGGGCAGAAGAGAAGTCGGAATAAGCTTCATCAATGACGACTATGCCATCAAATCGTTCCAAGACTGCTGTGATCTCCTGTGTCGACATGTTGTTGCCCGTAGGATTGTTGGGTGAGCAGATCCAGATCACTTTTGTGCGGTCGTCGCATGCAGCCAGCAATGCGTCTGCACTCATTTTGTAATGTTCGTCGAGCAATACGGGGCGATACTCAATATCATTGATGTCGGCGCAGACCTTGTACATGCCGTAGGTAGGTTCAATAGCCACGACATTGTCGACTTGCGGACGGCAAAACACACGGTAGACAAGATCTATCGCCTCATCAGAGCCGTTGCCGAGAAAAATGTTGCAGGCCGGTACCTTTTTGATTTTAGAGAGCTCGCCCTTTACCTCCTGCTGAAGAGGATCTGGATAGCGATTGTAGGGGCTGTTGTACGGGTTCTCGTTGGCATCGAGGAAAACGTGAGCCTCGTGGCCTGAATACTCATTACGTGCAGAACTGTATGGAGCCAACTTGGCTATATTGGGTCTCACCAAGTCTTTTAGAGATCTTCTGTTCAACATAAATCCGGTTTAATAATAATTTGCAATTAAATTGAAAATGTCTCAACTTTAAAGTTCTACTTTAATGGAATTCATGGAATGAACGTTCCCTTCAAACTTATCTGTTTAGAGTGATTTCAATTCAATTTTTTTCTGATTTTACTCTTGACATTGCATTCTCAGCCTCATTGCATTGGCGTGAGCTTCGAGTTGCTCGTTTTCTGCCATGCAGACGACGGCTTTGCCAATGCTGTCGATACCCTCCTTGGTGAGGTGCTGGAATGTAATCTTGCGCATGTAGCTGTCGAGATTCACACCGTTGTACGCCAAAGCATATTGGTGGGTGGGAAGTGTGTGGTTGGTACCGCTGGCGTAGTCTCCAGCACTTTCACAAGCCCATTTGCCAAGGAAGACGCTACCAGCGTTGATGACCTTTGCTGCCAAGGTATCGCTGTTGGTTGTGGCAAGGATCAGATGCTCAGGTGCATATGCATTGCTGAGCTCCATGGCTTCATCAAGATCGTGGACAAGTACCAACTTGGAATTATCCAAGGACTTGGCTGCGATTTCTTTTCTCGGAAGTCGCTCTAGCTGAATGGTAACCTGCTTTTTCACCTCGTTGAGCATCAGCTCAGAATCGGTGATGAGAAAAACCTGGGAGTCAATGCCATGTTCGGCCTGAGACAGCAGGTCGGCGGCGACAAACACCGGATTGCTTTCTTTGTCGGCTATGACACACACTTCACTTGGACCTGCTGGCATGTCAATAGCCACTTCGTGAAGACTCACTTGTTGTTTGGCGGCCATCACATATTGGTTGCCGGGACCAAAAATTTTATATACTTTGGGCACACTCTCTGTGCCATATGCCATGGCTCCAATAGCTTGTACGCCACCGGCTTTGTATATACGGCTGACACCTGCTATTTTGGCTGCCGCCAATATAGCAGGATTCACTTTTCCTTCTTTGTTGGGGGGAGTGCAGAGTACGATTTCCTTACACCCTGCAATCTTAGCTGGTGTAGCCAACATCAACACGGTAGAGAATAAGGGCGCGGTGCCACCCGGAATGTATAATCCCACTTTTTGGATAGCGACACTCTTTTGCCAGCATTCCACGCCTTTGGAGGTCTCAAGCGAGACACCCTCAAATTGTTGAGCATGATGAAACTTAAAGATGTTGTCGTGAGCAAGTTTCAAGGAGTCAAGCAATTCGGTTGACACCAATGTTTGAGCTTCTTCAATCTCTTCTTCGCTGACAGCCAACGAGTTCAAAACCGCATGGTCAAACTTTTCCTCATAGCTCTTTACAGCCTCATCGCCTCGTTGTCTCACATCATCGAGTACGCTCTGCACTGTGGCATTCAACTGTGATACGTCTAAGTGGGGCCGCTTCACCAGTTCTGGCCACGTCACTTTTGAAGGATATTTAATAACATTCATGTCTCGACCTTTCTAATATTACAGAATTATCAGACTTTGTTCTGCATGATCAGATTCGCTCTGTAGAATCAGAACCTATAGAATCATTTTCTCAATAGGAGAAACCAGGATGCCCTGGGCACCCAATTCTTTCAACTTTCCGATGATTTCCCAAAAGCGAGCTTCATCCAATACAGTATGGATAGCACACCACTCGGGATCGGACAGAGGAATGATAGTAGGGCTCTTGATACCGGGGAGTACCTTGATAATGTCAGCCACCTTGTCTTTCGGTGCGTTCATCATCACATATTTCTTGTCGCGGGCAATCTGTACAGCTTCAAATCGGAAAAGCAACTCATTTAATATTTTGCGCTTTTCGTCGTCCATTTTCCAGTTGCCGATAAGCACAGCCTCGCTCTTCATGACCACTTCTACTTCTTTCAGATTGTTGTGAATGAGTGTGGAGCCTGAACTGACAATATCAAAGATGGCGTCTGCCAAACCGATGCCCGGGCTGATTTCTACAGAGCCGGTGATAACATGGATGTCAGCCTGGATATTGTTTTTATTCATGAATCGGCGAAGAATGCCTGGGTAAGAGGTGGCAATCTTCTTTCCGTTGAACCAAGAAATGCCTGTATAGTCAATGGCTTTGGGAATAGCCAGCGACAATCTGCACTTGGAGAAGCCCAACGGACGAATGATATGGGCATCTTCCTGACGCTCTTCAAACTCATTCTCTCCTACAACACCAATATCAGCCACACCACTTGCTACACTCTGTGGAATGTCGTCATCACGAAGGAAAAGAACCTCCAAGGGGAAATTGGTGCTCTGAACGAGAAGTGTCCGTTTACTTTCGCTGACTTTGATATCGGCTTCTTTCAGCAAATTCATAGTGTCCTCATAGAGGCGACCTTTTGACTGTACTGCTATTCTTAACATGCTGTTTCTACTATTTCGAATGTAATAATTCTAATTTTCCTAAAAATATTGTGCAAATTTAGCAATTTCCAAGCAAATGTGCAATAAAAATACTACTTTTGTGATGAAATTTATGTCGACGGTAAGAAACATTTATATATATGCGTGTTGCCTGCTTGCTTTTCTGTCTGCTTGTCAGCAACAATCCAAGAAGCCAGAGATGACGCCTTGGGGCACTACGATAGGAGAAGATTCTTTGCCAAAAGAGAATTCTCTTAGCTTGGATGATATACAGACGAATGGTGAGTTGATCATGCTCACGATCTCAGGACCGGAAACTTACTATGACTATCATGGTCATGGTATGGGTGCTCAATACCTCCTTTGTCAGAAGTTTGCTGACAAGTTAGGTGTTTCCTTGCGAGTGGAGATTTGCCAAGACACTACAGAACTTGTTCATCGAATGCAAAAAGGAGAGGGTGACCTTGCAGCCGTTTTGTTGCCCAAGAAGTGGAAAAATCTGTTGTATGCGGGGACAGCTGACCCGAAGTCTCATACCTCGTGGATTGTCAGAAAGGACGGAAAAGATTTGGCGCAGGCTCTCAATAACTGGTATCATCCCGGCATGATCGAAAAAATCAAACGCGAGGAGCAGTTCTTATTGTCAACAGCCAGCATCACTCGTCATGTCTATGCGCCGATGCTCAATCGTGCAGGTGGCGTCATTTCCCGATATGATCATCTATTCCAACAATATGCACCTTTGGCAAGATGGGACTGGCGTTTGTTAGCAGCCCAGTGCTATCAGGAATCAACCTTTGACCCAAAGGCGCATTCGTGGGCAGGTGCCTGTGGACTAATGCAGATTATGCCGTCTACGGCTGATCATGTAGGGCTACCGCGTGAAAACCTCTATGATCCCGAAGCTAACATCGCCTGTGCAGCTAAATACATTCAGGAACTCAGCGGATTCTTCAATGAGGTGCCAGCGTCAGAGCGAATCTATTTTGTGCTGGCCAGCTACAATGGCGGGCATTTCCATGTGAGGGATGCCATGGCTCTGGCACATCGTGATGGTCGTGATCCGCGCCGTTGGGGAGACGTAGAACCCTATATCTTGAAACTGAGTTCACCGGCTTACTATACGCTTCCGATTGTGAAACATGGATATATGCGTGGATCAGAGACTGTCAATTATGTCCGCCGCATCCGTGAAAGATGGAATCAATACCGTGGTGTGGCCAAAGGAGGCTTCTCTTCGGGGGTCTCTACGGTACCGGAGCGTGCTAAGCGGAGATATAAATGGCATCTTTAGTAGAAATTTGAATTCTAGTTATCATCGTAAGCGTATTGGTATTCATGTATTGACACAAAAGCGACTTTGTCGCCCAGGCCCAGGCCAAGCTCATGGTATCATCATCCGCAATGGTAAGAAGATGATAAAACAATAATAGATAGTATCGGTATTGTATCTTTCTATAACCGTCATCGATACGATGTATACTTTCATAAATTAAGAAAAGGAGGGCGTACCGCTACGGTGCGCCCTCCTTATATTGGAAGCAGAAATCTTTATGCCTCTCTTTGCCCTACGATGTCATCAATCGTAGCCACGGTGTGACCATCGCGGTGACGGAACAGATTGAGTATGTCGCGGACAGAAGTCTCTTCCTGAACCTGCTCGTCGATATACTTATCAGCAAAGTTTACAGAGGCGCGGTCATGCTCATCTTCGGCAAGCTCGGCGAGCGCGTGTATGAGCTCTGAGACATGCTTCTCGTGTTCCATTGTCTTTTCGAAGACTTCGCGCGGCTCCTTATAGTCGTTGGGTACAGCCTCTATCGTACCAATCTTGACAGCACCGCCACGGTTGAGCACGAAATTGGCCATATCCATGGCGTGCTGCTTCTCCTCGTCGCTTTGCTTAAACATCCAGTTGGCGAAGCCTTTCCAACCTTCTTTGCGGAACCAGAATGCCATCTCAAGATAGAGATTGGAAGAGTAGAGTTCAGCGGTAATCTGATCGCTGAAAGCCTTTTGCATTTTTGCGTTAATATCCATAATCTTTATGCCTTTAAAATTATTTTCTTATTGCAAAGCTACGCAATTATTGCTCATTATATCCTTGTTTTAAACTTTTTTATAATAAAAAATATTAGGGTCTGGTATATTGACAAGGAGTGGTGGAATAAGATAGTGAAAATAATCAGTGTGTTGTGTTAACTCATAGGGCAGACGAGAAGTCTACATTCAAGATTTGCAGGCATATTTGAAAGTCTGTATTCACCCGCTTTTTTATGGATTGTGCAGTTATATCAATATATTCTCTCAATTTCGCAGTGATTTCCTTAGTAGTATGTGCTTGCCGGGTTGGCGTACGCTTGCCGGGTTGGCGTACGATCGATCACGCGAGACTATTTACCCGATAACACGGAAATCGCGGCAGGGCTGTTCATGCCGATGGTATATTACAATACGTACAATACGGCTAAAATTGGTTGGCTTATGCTATCTGGTACCAAATTCTTCGTGTCTTTGTGTAAACGAGACAAGAAATAGCGTTATGGCAGCAAGACTTCATCATGCAGAAAATGGTAGCGATACCTCAAAGAATAAGGAAAGGAAGATCATTCTCGCCTATGGTATCGCCATGGGAATGTTGGTTGGTACGGTAATATAACATCAAGGCAAAAAAGACTGGCAAATTTAGATTGTCTATTTTTCGCTTTCAATGATTTTCATTACCTTTGCAGCAAACTTTTAGAAACAAAAATATTCATCACTTGAAACCAAAATAGAAAACATGATATTGGAAAACATCGTTTGACTCAACTTTGGAGAATTCGGCATCGTGGTAGAGTATTATCATCAAACCAAAGGCTTTGTTCCCGTATCATTACTCAGATGCTGACATTCAGAAAGTTGCCGACCTGTTCAAAGGCACGGGATTCGACGTGGGGATAAGAAATTAACAATAATATTGAAAAATATCAATTCAAGGAGAGATATTCATTGAAAGAAAAACAAAATACAAGCAAATGGGGGGCGTCATTGAGAGCTGCTTTCCCCTATACGATTCCTATCTTTGCAGGCTACTGGTTTCTCGGCCTCACCTACGGCATACTGATGAACGTATCGGGATTCTCGTTTGTCTGGCCCATGGTCATGGCAGCAGTCATCTACAGCGGCAGCGTAGAATTTGTGGCAGTGAAAGTACTTCTCTCTTCCTTTCATCCGCTGCAGGCTTTCGTCATGGCGTTTATGATAGGAGCCCGCCATCTGTTCTACGGCATCACCATGCTCGACCGGTTCAAGCACAGAGGTTGGAAGAAACCGCTGCTCATCTATTTCATGAGCGATGAGACGTTCTCCGTCAACTACACAGCGAAGATCCCGAAAGACGTTGACGAAGGGTGGTTCATGCTATGGGTCACACTGCTCGACTTCCTCTATTGGTTGACCGGTGCTACGTTAGGGGGAATATTCGGAAACTTGATCACGTTCTCAACAAAAGGTCTCGACTTCGTCATGACCGCCATGTTTGTCGTTATCTTTGTGGAGCAATGGCTGAAGGACAGCAGTCATGTGAGTGCCATCCTTGGTATCGTCCTGTCCGTGATAAGTCTGCTGTTGTTCGGTCCCGACCACTTTGTCATTCCTGCCATGATTCTCATGCTCTTAGCCCTCCTTGCGCTACGTCCCAGGTTGGCGAAGGCGGCCGACACAGAATCTGATGTTATGTCGGATCACAGAGATTCAAAAACACATTTATCAGAGAGAAAGGAGGACCAGGCATGACACTGACACAACAAATCATCACCGTTGTCTGCATGGCTCTTGCCGTAATGACGACACGCTTCCTGCCCTTCGCATTGTTTCAAGGCCGCAAGACTCCAAAAGTGATTCAATATCTCGGAACTGTCCTTCCGGCTGCTGTATTCGGGCTTTTAGTAGTGTATTGTCTGAAGAACGTCGATATAACAACCGGTAATCACGGCCTTCCGGAACTGATAGCCATTACTGCCACAGTATTGCTGCACGTCTGGCGTCGTCAGATGATGCTGTCGATAGCCGGCGGAACCATCATCTATATGATTCTGGTGCAGACCGTGTTTGCCTGAGACTTTATTATGAGAATCTTCCTCTGGTCGCCTTGGCTATCCTTACCAGCGAGAGCATGATGGGAACTTCAGTAAGCACACCGACGGTGGTGGCGAGGGCCGCACCGCTCTGAAGGCCAAAGAGGCTTATGGCTACGGCCACGGCGAGCTCGAAGAAGTTGGACGCTCCAATCATTCCTGCCGGCGCGGCGATGTCGTAGGGCAGATGCCACGCCTTGCCCCAACCATAGGCGATGGCGAAGATGAAGTAGGTTTGGAGGATGAGAGGCACAGCTATGAGCACGATATGTAGCGGATTGCGAAGAATGGTCTCACCCTGGAACGAAAAGAGTATGACGAGCGTGAGCAGCAGGCCGGCAGTGGTATAGCGGTCGAACTTATGTACGAACACCTGCTCGAAATACGCTTTTCCTTTCCGCTTGACAACGGTCGTACGCGTGATGATGCCTGCAATAAGCGGAAGAACCACAAAGAGCACGACGCTCAGCAGCAATGTGTCATAAGGAATCTGCACACCACTAACTCCTAAAAGAAGTGCCACAATGGGTGCAAAGACCACGAGAATGATGAGGTCGTTGACAGCCACCTGTACGAGCGTGTAGGCGGGGTTGCCGCCGGAGAGGTAGCTCCAGATGAACACCATCGCCGTGCAGGGAGCGGCGCCTAAGAGTACCGCTCCGGCGAGGTATTCATGAGCCAGGCCCGTGGAAATCCATTTTTGAAAGACTACAAAGAGGAAGAACCATGCAATGGCGAACATCGTGAACGGCTTGATGAGCCAGTTGACCACACACGTCACAAGCAGGCCTTTCGGGTGTTTGGCCACGTTCTTCACACTTTGGAAGTCGACCTTCATCATCATCGGGTAGATCATCACCCAGATAAGGATCGCCACGGGAATGCTCACGTGGGCATACTCAAACCGCGAGAGCATCTGTGGGATGGCAGGCAGAAACTTGCCCACCGCAATGCCAGCAACAATACATAACAGTACCCACAAAGTAAGGTACTTGTCAAAGAATCCTATTTTTCTTTCTTCCATAATCAACTTAAACGTTTTTATTCATCCTTGTTATCAATCTTTGTTATACAGATGAAATACTTTATTGTTTTTTACCCCAAGGTCGCAGAACGAAATATCCTTTGGTAATCTGTTTGACCTCTTCTATCCATTTTGTCTCGCTTTTTGCCTTGGCACGCAGGAAGCTGTCGGTGGGGCGGTTGAGGATCAGACATTGGTTGACCACCCACCACTGCTGAGGAATGCCAGCACGCTCAAGATCGCCACGCAGACGCTGCGCCTCCAACACTGGGGTGGGCTCGGGCAATGTGACGATGATAAACTCCGACTGATCCTTGTCGCGCAGTCTGGGAAGCAGCCGTCGGACGGCTATGGGCGTGTCGCCCTCGCTGTGGGCTATCTGTCGGTCGTAGCTCTGTGTGGAGTTGAGCAGAAGCAAGGCATGGCCTGTGGGTGCTGTGTCGATGACCACCGTCTTGTTGTCGGCTTGCATCACGATCTCTGCAAAGCGGCGGAATACGGCAATCTCCTGGGTACAGGGACTGCGCAGGTCTTCCTCGATGTAGGAGAAGTCGGTTACGCCAGCCTCGCGTGCTTTCTTTCTTACCTCATTCTTGTATGCCTCCAGCACTTTTTCCTCATCGATGACAGCCATCTCTATACCGGTCTGCGTGGCTAAATGCGCGTTGAGATGATTGGCAGGATCTGTGGTAGTGAGCAGCACGTCGTCACCTAACTGTTTCAGTCCCAAGGCTATCTGCATGGCGATGGTGGTTTTTCCCACTCCTCCCTTGCCCATCGTAAACACCACGCGTCTGCCCGCGTCGTGGATGGAAAGAATGAGGTCGTCAAGGGTCTTGTACCCATCGATGCCCTCGAATGGCAATGCCTTAACGAAGCTGTCTGTGCGGAGCATTTTGCGGATATTGTCCACAGTGTCCATGTCGTAGGAGCGCAAGGGTACATATAAAGTCTCCATTTCGGCCAGGGCCGTGGGCATTGCACTTAGGGCCTGCTGCTGTGTGGAGTACATCTCGGAGGCCAACGCATCATTGTTGTCGGGTGATGACATGAGTCCATTGACCACGAGCAACTGGTTCTCGATACCTAATCGTCGGAGTTCGCACGACGAGCGGTCAGCCTCCTTGAGTGCTGCCTGTTGCGGTCGGCTGACCAGTATCAGTTTGGTCTTGCTGCCATCTGCCAGGTTGTCAACAGCCTGCCGATAGATTCCCTTTCGCTCTTCGAGTCCCGAAAGTTGTCCGAGACAGGAGGCACCATGTTTGCTCGTCTTGATGAACGACGACCATGCCGTAGGTAGTTGGAGCATGCGCAGGGTATGGCCGGTGGGTGCCGTGTCGAAGATGATGTGGTCATATATGCGTGCATCATCCGCGTTGGTGAGAAAGTCGGAGAATTGGTTGAAGGCGGCAATCTCCACGGTACAGGATCCCGACAGCTGTTCCTCCATGTTGGCTATGGCGGATTCGGGCAACAAACCGCGGTAAGGCGCCACCACCGACTCGCGATATTCGTCGGCAGCCTTGACGGGATCGAGGTTGACGACGGTCAGACCCTCTACATCCTTTATTTGAGTTCCATGTTGTGAGATGTCCTGGTGAAAGACATCTTGCAGGTTGGAGGCCGGGTCGGTGCTGATGAGCAAAACCTTCTCGCCCTTGTCGGCCAGAGCGATGGCTGTCGCACAAGCCAGGCTGGTCTTGCCAACACCACCCTTGCCAGTGAAGAACAGATATTTCTGCTGCTCCACTTCTTGAATCGTATATTCCTTCATCTTTTCATCTATTTGCCACAGCAGCAACCGCCGTCGTGACAGTCATCGTCTTCTCCACCGCAGCAGCAACCGCTACCGCCGTCAACGGGGACAATCGTCAGGTCCTTGCCTGACCACTCGCTCATCTGTGCAGTGGACGGGTATTGTCCCACTACGGCAACCTCTCCTCCGACGAGGGTTATGGGCAGCACGTCGGCACCTTTCTCGCGAAGCAATTGTTTCACCTTGTCATTCTTGATGAAGGCTTGTGGCTCACTGCTCAAGTTGTGGCGTTTCACCTCAATGCCCATATTTTTCAACACATCGATGAGCGTGGCGATGCGCAACAGATTCTTGTTTACACTGGGACCGCATACTCCCGTGGAGCAGCACATGGCCGGGTCGAAAATCTCAATCTCTTTCATGTTTTTTTTATTTATTCGTTTGTTCCTTCAGTATTTGCCTCACTTGTGCAGCTGTTGGCACTTGACCATTGAGCACTACCTTGTCGTCAATGACGATGGCTGGCATTGACATGATGTTATAATCTAATATTTTGGCAATGTCGGTCACGTACTCTATGTTGGCCTCTATGTTATCTTCTTCGATAACCTGTTTGACAGTGTCGAAAGTTCTCTTGCAGCGACAGCATCCAGAACCTAATACTTTAATCTCCATGATTTTTCTTAATTTGTTATTTGCAAAACTACGAACATACACCTTATTAACTAAGGCGGACAACGCATGGTCCGCCTAGCAAGATTACTTGATTGTTCCGCAACCGCAGTGTCCGTTCTTGATTTCTTTGGAGAAGAAATTGCAGAACAGTTCATGTGCATACTGCCAGTTGTCGCGGTTGATGCAATATCTCACCTTTGGGGCTTCAATGGTGCCTTGTATGAGTCCGGCATCTTTGAGCTCCTTCAGATGCTGGCTCACGGTTGCCTTGGCGATGGGCAGCTCATCGTGAATGTCACCGAAATAGCACTCCTGCCTGCTGGCGAGGAAGGTGAGGATCTGAATCCTGGCGGGGTGAGCCAACGCTTTGGCGAAGCGGGCTATCTGCTCAGCCTTGAGGCTATAATCTTTCTTGGTATCCATGGTCGTCTAAATAAGTATGATGGAAATTGGTAAAAGTCTCAATGATACGGTCTCTCACTTTCCGGAACACAGAGAGTTGCTCTTCGGTGAAGCCTGTTGCTAACGAGGGATCGGGAAAACTGATATGCATCTGCCGCTTTACCTTTCCGGTGAATACAGGACACGCCTCGCGGGCATGGTCACAGACTGTGATGACGGCATCCCACGTATCGTTGAGATAGTCCTTGACATTGTGCGGCTGCAAATCAGTAATCGGCATGCCGGCCTCCTTCATCACTTCAATGGCCAAAGGATGAACTTGCGGGGCAGGATAAGTGCCGGCCGACCTTACGCAGAGCTCGGCATCCAAATGTTGCAGGCAAGCTTGCGCCATCTTGCTCCGGCAACTGTTTCCTGTACAGAGAATCAATACCTTCTTCATATTGTTCGCAAAGATACGAATAATATCAAGAAAAGAATCATGCTTCTCATTCATTTAAATATATTTTACATTCCACGACTTATGCGTAACTATTCAGCGGATTCCCATCGTTGGGGCGGGGTTTATCCCTGCCCTATTGTGTCATCCGTTGGATTTCCGCACATCAATGATTTTTGATTTCATTTGCGGGGTTAGGACGGGGATAAACCCCGTCCCTACGGTGGGGAAATCAATACCATCACCGCTAACTTCTCCTAACCAATGCGTCTGTTTTCAAGGTTTTTCTTGCTGTGATGCAAGCCTGAGGTACGAAGGCTGTTTCTTCTCGGCTCATTTCCACCCCAACAGTTTTCCTACGATAGTGGCGAAGCGTAGTGCTCCTTTGGGTACGAAGGTCATCATCTGATCCCACATCGGTTCGGGCAACTGATGGTAAGCGGCATCGCGGAAGATATTAGGTATCTTCCGCGCTTTGTTTTCTTTCCCAGTCTCTATCAACGTCACGAAGTTGGGATTGACGAGCACGCCCAGGCCTATAGCCACGAAATCAGCCATGTGACTGTTGTAAGCCTCCAACGCCATGTCCGGGGTACGTAGTCCACCAACGCCTATCAGTGCCACACCCCGGCCTTCGAGCCGCTCCTTCGCCAGTTGCAGACGTGGCACTCCGGTACCGGCACCACGGCGAGCCTTGTTGTAAAAACCATGAAGCGACATGTGGATATATTGTACGCCTTTGTCTGCCAAGGCATCGATGAGGGTAAGGGTGTCGTCCATGGTCAGTCCGTTCTCGCCGGGCTCCTCCGGTGTGAGACGGTAACCGATGATGAAATCGGGACGGTTCATCCGTTTCCTCACCTCCATGACAGCGTCAGTGACAGCCAGTGGCAGTCGCATCCGCTTCTCAAGGGTCCCGCCCCAGTCGTCGGTGCGTCTGTTGGTCTTGGCAGAGAAGAACTGTTGGAGCAGATAGCCGTTGGCGCCGTGCAGCTCGATGCCGTCGAAGCCGGCACGGATAGCGAGCTCGGTGGCATAGGCGAAGTCGTGGATAACCTTCTGTATGCCTTCTTCTGTCAGAGCCTCTGTCTTCACTTTCAGTTTCGTACCCAAGGTATCTATCTCCTGGTCGTCGAGGAGGCTTGGTGCAAAGGCAACACCACCGTTGAGCGTGGTAAGTGCTGCTGCACCACCGTGTTGTAGCTGTGCAATGGCCAGCGCACCCTCACGCTTCATCACTGCTGCTCGTTTGGCCATACTGTCCTCGTCTACGTCGCGGTAGGCAGCAGGCTGCCCGGTGAAGGCGATACCCTCCCGGCTCACTGCCATGGCAGCGCTGATGAACAGTCCAAAGCCGTGGGCGCGGGCTTTCAGATAGGCGAGTTCTGCCGAAGTGGCATGCCCATCACTATCTGCCGACCAATGGGTGAGTGGTGCTATGGCCAGACGGTTTTTGGCGGTGGTATCGTTATTAAATGTGTATGCCTCAAAGAGTGGCTTGAATTTTTCTTTCATTTCTTTATTCTTGTGCTGTTATCAAGGGGATAATATAGACTAAGAGAATCTGCATGACGTTGCCGAGGCTCAAACAATAAAACAACAAAACCTCATTTATACATCGTTGAGATGTATTCAATGAGGTCTTGTTAGTGTCAAATGGAGGCTTACTTCTGCGCAGGTTCCCATTTGCAGCGGACAGGTGAAACGATAGCTCCCTCTGCTTTAAGCTCTTTCATAGCTTTATCTACTTCCTTGCGGTCAAGGCCGGAGAGTTCTGCTATCTTTCCTGCGTTGAGCGGCGTGCCAGCCTGCTTCATGGTCTCCAATACTGTGTCTTTTGTTGCCATAATAATGTCTCCTATTTCAAAATGTTGTGTGTATTTGCCCGCAAAGATACAAAATTAGTTTTAACGGCATATATAATACCTCATATTTCTTGTATGGATTTAGTTTTCCTTGCATTCTACAAGAATATTTTAGATTGAAACGGACACGAGGACGGTCACCGTCCGCTGTTGTATATGCTAACGGCGGCCAAACTTTCTGTTTGTGTTTCTGTAATTGGTTATCGTCTTGACATTGTTGACGGTCCGGCGACTTCCGAAAGTACGGCTATTCGGGGTAGGACGCGGCTGCCGATTCCATGTTCGTGCTGTGTAGTAGCTCTTGCTGTTGCCACCGCGATAGGTCACATATACTCTTGGGCGGGACTTATAGAACTTGGTCGGAGTGTAACGGGCATAGATACGCCATACCCAACGGTTATTGGACCAATAGATGGGACGATAGAAATAGTTCGCGGCAACATAGGCATTATACTGCCAGGATGAGAGGATGGACTGCAATTCTTGGTTGCGGAGTGTCCAGTAGTAGCCATAGAGATCGTTATAGTCGTTGACAGCCATGAGGTAGTCGAGGTTGATCTCATAGGCGGCCTCATACTGCTCATCAGTGAGATTCAGCTCATAAGCCATCTTGTCGGCGAGGAAAAGAGCCTGATCTTTAGCCTGACTGTATGTCATGGCGTAAGCAGAGGTGACGATTGTCATCATTACTGCTATCAACATCATTTTTATAGCCTTCATCGTTTTCATAATCGTAACTTTATTAATGATTTGACTTCTTGTAGATACTTGATATCGCTTTGGATTTGCGACGACTTCTATATCTTTTTCGATTGCAAAGTTACGAAGAAGAAGGTATGGTGACAAGTTGATTATCCTATTCCGACAGCGTATTTCCCCTATTCGTTGCGGGGGATTTCCCCCGTGACGGATTAAGCCCTGGGAACGGTCTGTAGTGTTTCGTTGGTCATGTCATCAAATGACAACAGCCGTGCCGCTTACTGCTACCATGAGCATAGAGCCGTTTTGACCGACCGTCTCATAGTCGATGTCAATGCCTACGATGGCATTGACATCGACTATGAGACGGTCGGTCCTGCATCTCTGCCATAGCAGTGTCTTTTGCCTCACGCAGCACCTTTTCGTAACTGCCCGAGCGACCGCCAATGATATCACGGATACCGGCGAAGAAATCACGAACGAAGTTGGCACCGATGATCGTCTCACCGGTGACGATGCCTTTATACTCACGGATGGTGTGACCTTCAATGGTTGGGGTTGTGGATAATATCATAACTGTTGTGTTAAATGTGATGGTTGTTGGCCACAAATTTAATAATTTCATATGATATATTCGAATGATCCAATAGAATTCTGTGTTTTTATCCCTAAAAATATTTGTAAAAGTCTTAGGGCATGGGTGACAGAACAGATGCAGTCTGCTCGTACGCTGATAATATTTTATAAAAAAGTAAAAAGACTTGTCAATATGAATAGTTGAAATAGAATGTAAGAGACTCAATAGCTTGTCGGAAAATGATGAAAAGGTATGATCAGATGTTGAGACTTGGCCCTAACAGTTGAATCTTGGTGAGAATAGACTGCTATCTCCGTGAAATGTGACAGTCATCTCGCCGAGATGAGGTGGTTATAGTACTTTTTTTTGAGCGTCAGGAAAACATTAAAAGACAAGAACTTTTATAAGTTATTTGTTGAATTGCTCTATAAATCTATTTTTTAGGGCTACACTTACCTTACATCCAAAGAATCGATTCTTAGCGAGGATTCGCCATAAAAAAACTGTTGTGTTGACGTTATAAGAAATAAAATATGGCGGGAATCCTTACAAGGACTTCCGCCATCTTTCTTATGAATACAAATAAGATTTACTTGAATCTTGAATAGATTACGCTCAACTTGATGGGACTGTTCTGACTTGTACCCTTGGCCAGGCGAGTGCTGGTTAGCGACATGTCGTTGGCTACTTTCGTCGTAACAGTAGATGTCTGCCCCGTATAGCTTGAGTATGTGCTTGTGGTGCTCACCTCAACGGGTATCAACACGATCTTGTTCCAGTTGGTACTACGCTTAGCCTTATCCACATTTTTCATCGCCGTGACTAAAGAAGCAATGTTGGAGAAAATGTAGCTGTTGTCGCCACTATTTGTCCACGATGTGATATACGCAGTCTTGTTGTTGTCGATATCGTTGTTTTCAAAGAAGCTGCGAATAGAGTCTTTCGGGATGAGAAGCACTTTTTGTGGCGCATCAAATGCGTATTCGCTGGTGGAGGTGTTGTTTAGTCTTGGCACCACGAGCTGTGCCGATGTGACGATATCGTTTTCGTGTCCCTTGGTGATGTCGTCGACTGGCAGGGTCATTTCAGTATAAATGCCTGCGGGAGTCTTCAAATAGGTACAGCTCTGATCAGCCACTAACTTCTCCAGCGTCGACTTGTCGTTTGTGATCGTTGTGGTCTGCAACACCTCTTCTGTTCCCCAGAAAGAGGTCACGTTCTGGAAGATGGTATCTTTCTTCACCGTGACGGGCTCTCCATTGACAGAGTCGGTTTCTGAGTACTGGTGCTTCTGGTGATAGTAGACATTGAGCTGAGAGTCGCTGATGTAGGCCATATTACCCAATCCTCCTACATTCTTGAAGAAGAATCCCGGCACCACATGGTTGCGGAAGGTGTAAGCGTTCTTGAAATATTCAGGATGCTCATAGTAAGTCTTCAGCACGTAGGTACCGTAGTTGCTGTATACTTTTCCGTTCTTGTCGGTATAGGGCTGATTGAACTTGATGGTGATATACGGCGTATAGTTGCTACTGTCTCTGACGTTTTGTGGCAAGTTGTAGTCGATGAGGCTATACACTTTCGTTGCCTGTGCTCCGTCTTTTCTCACCAGTCCCTGCTCCAAAGGATCAAAACTGCTGTAGTAGCTGCGATCCTCGTTCATGGTCTGGCTCATCTCCATCGCTTTCATCTTCATGGTGCGTGTAGAGTCGCCGTAGAAGCCTCTGTAGAACAAGCGAAGCTCGCAGGAGTCGGCATTGACAAGTCCGGCCTCAAGTTTGCCATTGGCATTGCGGCCATAGAGATTGTTTTTGTCGGGGAACTGATAGTCCTCGAGGCAGGTGAACTGAGCCATGAAGTCACCGGTGATATATGCGCCGGTCTCAGGATCTCTTACCTTACCGATATAGCCCGTCAGCGAGTTGGACAAGACAGAATCGGCCAATATGGAGTTGCTGGGAATATCGAACGACGCGGTACCGACCTCCACAGCATCCGTGAGATTGGAGAGCGAGGAGCCAATGGTATCCGTCGTGTCGTCGCAGGCTGTGAAAGCAACAGTAGCAGCGAAAAGCGCAACTAAATGCTGTATTTTCATGAGAAAATTATATTCCTAAGATATTGTTGTAAAAAGTCTTGTAAGCTTGCACATAGTCGTCGCCCGGATAGTTGAGGATGGGCTTTTGCTTATCCTTGGCATACTGCAGCAAGACTTTGCTGGCTTCTTTTCCAGCCTCCACGACACCATCACTGTAGTCTATGGCAAGTTTTCCCAATTCGGCGTAGTCGAAGTGGTCGGCATAGGGCTCAAGCAGGTCGGGTGTGGCGTTGCGGAATTCCACACACTGCTTGAAATTGGTGCCGAAAGGCTTCTTAAAGTTCATATTGAAAAGCGAAGTCACCACCTTGGCATTGGCGAAGGAGGGATCGTCGTGGTATGCTGTCTTGATATACAAAGGCACAACACCAGCCATCCAACCTTGACACTGGATGATATCTGGAGTCCAGCGCAGCTTCTTGACTGTCTCCAATACACCACGGGCGAAGAAGATCGCACGCTCTCCGTTGTCGGTAAACTCCTCACCACTCTCGTCCTCAGTCATGGTACGGCGGCGCTGGAAATAGTCCTCATTGTCGATGAAGTAAACCTGCAGACGCGAAACGGGAATGCTGGCTACCTTGATGATCAGCGGATGGTCGGTGTCATCAATAATCAAGTTAAGTCCTGACAACCGGATGACCTCATGCAGTTGTCCCCGACGCTCGTTGATATTTCCCCACTTTGGCATGAAAGTACGGATCTCGAATCCATTCTCCTGGATCTTCTGTGGCAAGTTGCGCCCCATCGTAGCCATCTCAGAGGTGGGAACGTAGGGAACCATTTCCTGATTAATGAATAAAACCTTCTTTTTGACCATTACGCAATAATCTATAAAATATTCTGTGCAAAGTTACGAAAAAATACTATAAAAAACGATGGTTTTACATCAATTAAGGGTGTTAGAGCATGTTTTAAGCACTATAAGGGGTCTTAAACGCTCCTTTCTGAAAGATTTTGGTTAGATTTCATAAGTTAGTGAAATAGACGGAAGATAAAAAGAGAGCCACTATTCAGCGGCTCTCTTTGATGACTAATACGATGATTGGTAGTTACTGATTGAACGATAACCGCCTTCTCAACGATATATCAATTACTCGACGACAATGAGTGGATCGTCCTCCATGACGCTCTGACCCACCTTCACACAGATAGCCTTCACTGTGCCGTCTTTTTCAGCCTCAATGTTGTTGGCCATCTTCATGGCTTCGAGCACCAGCAGGGCATCGCCAGCGTTCACCTTGTCACCAACTTTAACATTGATAGCTGTGATCGTACCGGGCAGCGGCGCCTTGATAGCGTTGGCTGTGTTGCCAACAGAAGCTGCAGAGGGCTCGTCGGCAGCATCGGCAGCTACGGGCTTGCCCAATTCCACCTTTTTCTTCTCAGGCTCAGCGGGCTTCTCCATGCCAACTTCAAAAGCCTCGCCGTTGACCTTGACTTGTGCCACGCTCTTTTCCTCGTCGACGTTGTCGATCTCTACTTTATAGACCTTACCGTCTATGGTATATTTAAATTCTTTCATGTCTTTGAATTATGGTTTAGCTGTGAACGACAAGAACTTGGCATTCCAAAGCGTATGCTTGGGACGAATGGTAATCACGCCCGACTCCTTGTCATGAACGTTGTTGCCCTGATACTCATAGAGTGCCATGGCAATGGCAGCATATATATTCTTATCCATCTTCGCTATATTGAAAAGTTTGATTACATCGGCATGCAGCCATGCTTCTTGGCGGGAAGATTCTGACGCTTGTGAGCCAGCTGTGCCAAGCCGCGGCAGATGCGGAAGCGGGTGTTGCGAGGCTCGATGACATCGTCGATATAGCCGAACTGAGCTGCCTGATAAGGATTGGCGAAAGCCTCTGTATACTCGTCTTCTTTCTCAGCCAGGAAGGCCTTGACGTCACCGCCCTCTTCCTTGATCTTCTTAGCTTCTTTGCCACAGAGCACAGCGACGGCACCACTGGCACCCATCACTGCGATCTCGGCAGTAGGCCATGCGAAGTTGAGGTCTGCACGAAGCTGCTTGCAACCCATCACGATGTGTGAGCCACCATAGCTCTTGCGCAGGTTGATGGTGATCTTTGGCACTGTGGCCTCACCGTAAGCAAAGAGCAGCTGAGCACCGTGGAGGATGACAGCGTTGTATTCCTGACCTGTTCCCGGAAGGAATCCCGGAACATCCACTAAACTGACAATAGGAATGTTGAAAGCATCGCAGAAGCGCACGAAGCGGGCACCCTTGCGGCTGGCATTGACATCGAGAACACCGGCGTAGGCTGCGGGCTGATTGGCTACAATACCCACGCTTTGACCATTGAAACGGGCAAAACCTGTAATGATATTCTTGGCAAACTTAGGTTGCACCTCAAAGAAATCACCGTTGTCGGTGATGGCCTTGATGACCTTATACATGTCATAGGCCTTGTTGGGGTCGTCGGGCAGAATGTCGTTGAGCAGATCCTCTTTGCGGTCGATAGGATCGGTGCACTCCACACGAGGAGCCTCTTCTGTGTTGTTGGAGGGAATATAGCTCAGCAGGGTACGAATCTGCTGCATTGCATCTTCCTCTGTCTTGGCTGTGAAACTGGTTACACCGCTTTTTCCGGCATGTACGCTCGCACCACCTAAATGCTCAGCGTCGATGTCCTCACCGGTGACTGTCTTCACCACTTTCGGGCCTGTGAGGAACATGTAGCTCGTTCCCTCGGTCATCACGATGAAGTCGGTCAAAGCAGGAGAATAAACGGCACCACCGGCGCAGGGACCCATGATCGCACTGATCTGCGGGATAACACCGGAAGCCAATATGTTGCGTTCGAAGATCTCACCATATCCGGCCAAGGCGGAAATACCCTCCTGAATACGTGCGCCGCCAGAGTCGTTCATGCAGATGACGGGAGCGCCATTGGTCATGGCCATATCCATCACCTTGCAAATCTTCTGAGCCATGGTCTCGGACAAAGAGCCACCGTTGACGGTGAAGTCCTGAGCATAGACATAAACCAAACGGCCATCAATCGTGGCAGAACCAGCGACGACGCCATCGCCGAGGAACTGCTTCTTTTCCATGCCGAAGTTGTGGCAACGATGGAGTTTGAACATATCATACTCCTCAAAGCTGCCTTTGTCTACCAACATGTCGATGCGCTCACGGGCTGTGTATTTGCCACGTGCATGCTGCTTGTCAATTGCCTTCTGGCCACCTCCCAAGCAAGCCTGCTCGCGCTTTTCGACGAGCTCCTTAATTTTCTCTGTTTGTTTGCTCATAGTTATCTTTATTGGATTTTGTGCAAATATGTATTTCTTTTTATCTCAGACTGCAAAGTTACTAAAATAAACCGATATAGCTACCAATGCCATGTAAAATGTTGTGAAACGGTTATGATTACATGTCGATTAGATACCGAAGCGCTTGGTGATATCGTCATAAGCGTCGATGCGCCGGTCTCGGAAAAAAGGCCACCATCGACGCACTTGTTCGCTGTGGTGGAGGTCTACGTCGACGATCTGGTTCTCTTCTTCCTGATTAGAGGCACGATAGAGCAACTCGCCCTGTGGTCCGGCAACGAAGCTCGATCCCCAAAACTGTATGCCATGAGTAAGTCCTGATGGATCAGGCTCATAGCCCACGCGGTTGACAGCCACGACAGGGAGCCCGTTAGCAACGGCATGTCCCCGCTGCACGATAGTCCATGCCTCTCTCTGGCGCTCTTGCTCCTCTTTGGTATCAGAGGATTCGTAACCAATGGCGGTGGGATAGATGAGCAAGTCGGCACCCTGCATGGCCATTAGTCGTGCGGCTTCGGGATACCACTGATCCCAACAAACCAAGACACCCAAGAGACCAACAGAGGTCTGAATAGGGCGGAAGCCAAGGTCACCGGGAGTAAAATAGAATTTCTCGTAGTAAGCGGGATCGTCGGGGATGTGCATCTTGCGATAGGTGCCGGCGATAGTGCCGTCGGCCTCCATCACCACAGCTGTATTGTGGTAGAGTCCCGGTGCGCGACGCTCAAAAAGTGAGATGACGATCACCACGCCATTGTCCTTTGCCAATTGACCGAAAAACGCTGTCGATGGTCCGGGAATGGGCTCCGCCAAATCGAAGTTATCGACTTTTTCCTCTTGGCAGAAGTAAAGCGTATTGTGAAGTTCCTGGAGCACTATGAGCTTGGCACCCTTTTGAGCTAAGTCGCTGACTTTCTCTGCGAGTCGCTTCATGTTGTCGCTCTTGTCAGCAGTATTGTGCTGTTGTATGATTCCTATTTTCATCTTCGTATGAATTAGTTCTATGATTTTCAACTCTTCTAAAGCCTCAGCATGTGAGCCTGTTTCTTATTTCAAACTTCCCTTGGGCAACTGCATCGTCAGACAGTGTAATGATCCATGCTGGCGAATAACAGTGCAAGCATCAATGCCAATGACATCATAACCGGGGAATGCTTGACCAATAGCAGACAGGGCTGCTGCGTCACGATCAGGCTGCTGATAAGTGGGAACGATGACAGCCCCGTTGATGATCACGAAGTTGGCGTAAGTAGCCGGGAGTCGGTCTCCGTCGTCATAAATTGGGCACGGAGATGGCAGCGGCATCAGTTGATATGGTTTTCCATCAGCATCTCTCAAAGTCTTCAACTGATTTTCGAGTGCCTTTAAATCTGCGTATTGCTCGTCTTGTGGATCATCACATGCTATATATAATAAGGTGTGGTCAGGAGCCATACGCACAATCGTGTCGATATGTCCGTCGGTGTCATCACCCTTCAGATTGCCATGATCCACCCAAAGGATGCGTTTAGCGCACAATCGCTTTTTCAATTGCATCTCAATATCTTCTTTGGTGAGTGGTTGATTGCGGTGAGGAGCCAACAGACATTGGCTGCTGGTGAGGATCGTGCCTTTGCCGTCACTCTCTATAGAGCCACCCTCCAAGACAAAGTCGGTATTGTCGTCCAAATCACAGTCAAAAACGCCCTGAGCATAGAGCTGACGAGTGATCGTGTTGTCGTCCTCCCAGCGGAATTTCTCACCCCACCCATTGAACTTGAAGTCCAGAATTTTGTTTCTTTTTGCTGCGTCGGAAGCGATTAAGGTAATCGGTCCGTGATCTCGTGCCCATGTATCATTGATCTTGCACTGATAGACACTCACACGGCCTAATGCCTGTTGGCTCAGATGACTTTGAAGCACTGTCCGAGTCCCCACGGCATCAGTGGCAGCGACGACAACGCGCTCGTATTTTGTAATGACCTTGACGAGCTCTATATATGTCGAAACAATATCCTTGAGATAGGGTTCCCAATCGGTGGCAGCATTAGGCCAAGTGAGTTGAATGACATCTTGCGGCTCCCACTCAGCGGGTAATCTGTATTGTGTTTCCATATTTACTTCTTTCAGTTTAAGAGTATTACGCGTCTGCTACTTCCGTGAGACTGTATTTGTTCTTCATGATTCGGTTATAAATGTTTTTGATCCATAGATGATGAGTGGCGATAAAGCCACAGCCTATGGTCATCATCACGCACCACGAAACTTGCTCTGTCAAGACGCTTTGAAGGATGTTGATGAGAAACATAGGAATAACAAATGCCAAAATCATCAGGAGCATGATCACGTAATTGGTATTGCCGTTGCCGATGAACTTCTCGTTGAGCGGAAGTCGCTGCTTGTTGTAGACAGCTATTTGCATCAAGAGGAAATACTGCATGCCGGCAGTAAATACGGCATAGGACACGACCATCAACAAAGACCATTTGCCGATAATGATCATGGGCATCATCATCACAAACGGTACTGCTATCATCAGACAAGAGAAATAGTATTTGGCCGTCAGCAGACTGAGCAGGCTCTCTTTATGCACCATCAAACATGAAATATAGTTGCGCTCATAAGACATGGTCCGGGTAAGAAGCATACCACCATACACAATGAAATCGTAGATACACCAAAAGTTGGTCATGAATGCATCGTCATAGACGGTAGACAGAGTAATCAGCAGACTGATGAAGACCACGATTACTGTAGCGGAAAAAAACAACTTCCTTGGTCCTTTATTGCGAAGGAGAGATCTGATTTCCAACTTTAGGTATTCTCCCACCAAGCCGTATTTGCTGAGTGCAGACAGTCCTGAAAGTGTATGGAAAGACTGCTGTTGTTGCTTTGTCAGCTCTGTCCAAACAGCATGATACTGAATCTTGCTATTGATGGCAATCAGTAGCATCAACAATGCCAAAGCAGCAAGGTGGGGTAGGAGACTTCCTCCATCGAGCAGACTGCCGATGGAAGCGTAGAATTCCAGCATGTGATCGAAGTTGCCACTTAGCAGCCAAGGAAGGAAGAGTAACAAACCGACTCCAATAGGGAGGATCCACCATAGCATGTTCCCGATGACCAACGTCCTGACAATCGCATACCATTGACTGTCGACCATGATGAGAAGCCACCATAACAAGAGAAAAGACAAGGCTGGCGCAAGACCATAGGGAAAGACAACAGCCATCAGACAGTAGGGCAAGAAAAGAAAAAGCCAAATGACACTGGAGGGTGAGAACAGGGACCGGAGGACAAAGCTGTCTATGAGAACGTGTGTGGGGATGGGCAACAACACGTAAGGTTTTACTAAATGAGAAGGGGTGTTCTGCAAAAAGAAACGGCCAAGAAAATCGGCGATCAACACAAAAACCGATATCCCCATGAAGAATTCCAATGCTGTGTGTCCTCGTTCGTCTCGTATTGATAGTGCCATGAGCACAGCAATGAAGACAAGATAAGCTGCCAACAATAGTCCCGAAACAGCCATCGTCCACTTGGCAGCGCGGTTGGAAGCAAATAAGGGAGAACGCCGCTCAGCCAACCAACGATGATGACTGAGCAGACGATAATAAAATAGAAATTGACGGGGTGGAATCATCTCTCTAATGATATTAATGATGTATGGCCTGCAAACTGCTGTCGCTTCTGACCAATACTTGTGCTATCTAAGGTCTATGACTTCTGCCTTGGGGAAATCCTTAGCACGGAATGTGAACATGCTCGTCGGCAAATTCTTTGCCTTGAAGTTGGAAATGGTGATCGTGGACCATGTGCTCCCTTCACGCATCTTCACAATAGTAGGCTGGTAGGTGCGGGCGTTGACGGTCAGATACATTTCACTGACTGAGCGCTTATGGTTGGTAGCTGTGAGATGAATCACGTAATTGGCACCTTTCTTCGTCATTCCCATCTTAAAGCCTTGCTTATACATGGTGATGAAAGCATAAGGGTTCATGCGCATGCGCTGAGCCTCTGTCGGAGTGGTGACGTTCACCTCGTTGGTCTTTTTCATCAGAGTCCACTGGGTCTTGCCATTATACCATACAATGGCTTTCGGCGTATGAGCATAGAACATGCTGCCTTTGATGGCGATGGAACCGGAGGTCTTCCCAATCTTAGAACTATAAATAGAGAAGTTTGCCGAGGCCCCACCTTTGCGTTCTACTAAGGCAGCGGTACGGTCGAGTACTTTGCGAGCCTGTGCAGCATTCTGAGCGAAAGCACCGAGGCTCAACACCATCATCAACGTAATGAATAATAATTTCTTCATGCCGTATATATTTTTATAATTCAATATCAAAGACTTATTTCCTCTATCAGATGACGGAAAAGATTATACCTGAAGACGCTGTTACCGAATGTCCCGGTGCCTATCCGTTGTGAATCTGTTGCAACCGCTGCGCGAGGCTGTTCTCATCGGCTATGAGCACTTCACGCGGCTTAGAGCCTTGCGCCTCGCCCACGATACCTGCCTTTTGCAACTGGTCCATCAGTCGTCCGGCACGGTTGTATCCGATGGAGAATCGACGTTGGATCATACTTGTAGAACCTTGTTGCGTGAGGACAATAGCTTTTGCGGCCTCATCAAAATAAGGATCCAAAGAGCGCACATCAGTGCCCCCAACTCCCGGCTCACCGGAAGCGGCATTAGGATCGTCTGGCTCCGGCAACTCCATAGGATCAAGCGGTCCGGGCTGATCGGCAATGAAATCGTTCACGGCCTCGATCTCAGGAGTGTCAATGAACGCACACTGTACACGTACAGGATCACCGCCAGACAGGAACAGCATATCGCCTTTACCTACCAGCTGGTCGGCACCAGTGCGGTCAAGGATCGTACGGGAGTCAATCTGAGAGGCAACGCGGAAGGCCATACGGCCAGGGAAGTTTGCTTTGATGTTACCGGTGATGATCTTGGTTGTCGGGCGCTGGGTAGCGATGATCATGTGTATGCCAACCGCACGAGCCAACTGCGCAATACGGGCAATAGGCAACTCGATTTCTTTACCTGCTGTCATGATCAAATCGCCAAACTCGTCGATGATGACCACGATATAAGGCATGTATTCGTGGCCGTCGGTGAGTGAGAGCTGGTGATGGATGAACTTGTCGTTGTATTCCGTGATCTTCTTCACCCCAGCCCGCTTCAGCAGGTCGTAGCGATGATCCATAAGTTTACAGAGAGAGTTGAGTGTGCGGACAACTCTTTGGACATCTGTGATGATAGGCTCATCCTCATTCTCGGGCAGTGAGGCCATGTAATGTGGGGCAATCTTGTTATAGATGCTGAATTCCACTTTTTTAGGATCCACCAAGACAAATTTCAACTCGTTGGGGTGCTTCTTATATAATAGAGAAGTAATGATGGCATTGAGACCAACAGACTTACCCTGTCCTGTGGCACCGGCAACGAGCAGGTGGGGCAATTTTGCCAAGTCTACCATGAACACTTCATTGGTAATCGTCTTGCCAAGAGCCATTGGCAGCGCCATTTTCGTCGTTTGGAACTTCTTGGTATTCAATACGCTCTCCATCGAGACAATCTGAGGATTTTTGTTTGGTACCTCGATACCGATCGTTCCTTTGCCAGGGATAGGTGCGATGATACGAATGCCGAGGGCTGCCAGACTCAATGCAATATCGGCTTCAAGGCCACGGATCTTACTGATTCTTACACCTTCTGCCGGCGTAATCTCGTAAAGCGTGACTGTAGGACCAACAGTGGCATTGATCTTGCTGATTTGTACGCCAAAACTATTGAGTACTTCCACAATGCGGGCATTGTTGGCCTTGATCTCTTCCATATCTATGACCGGTCGACTGGAGTATTTCTTCAGCAAGTCGCAAGACGGGAATTTATAGTGGACGAAAGGTTCCCACGGATTGATTGGTGTGCTAAGGTCGTAATGCTCACCAACCTGACCACTACTTGCCTTCTCTTCCTCACTATTCTTGACAACCACGCTGTCGATCTTTTCTTGACTCACTTGCTCTGCATTGGTGACATGGGGTTCAACCGCTATCGGGGCTTGTGCCGGCTTGGGGGTAAACTGAGACATGTCTGTTAGGTCAACAACATTCCCAGAGTTGGTTGGAGTTACATCATCTATATTATCAGTCTCTTTATTAGTGGCAGCACTCACAGTATCGTCTACTTGATACCCGTCATTGCTTGTGTCTTCTTCCTCATTTCTGTCCACATTTCGGTTCGTGACTGTGAATTTCACTTTCTTAGTCACATATTTCAGCGGATTCATCGCTTTTCTGATCACCGTAATCGTCTCCGAAGTGAGGTAGGTTAAGAAACTGACGGCAACAATCAGAAGAATCGCTGTCAGTCCAGGTGCACCGACAACATTCTCTAAGTGTTCCACAACAAAAGCGCCGTGTTGTCCACCGGGGTTGAAGATGCTGTCACCCATGATAGGCGTAAGGAATTTTGAGAAGGTAACAGACAACCAAACCATCACAATGGTCAGACACAGAAACCACTTCCAGAGGTTCACCTCAATGACGTGCATCAACTTTAAGCCTACCAAAATGATAAAGGCAGGAATCAAAAAAGCAGGTAGGCCAAAGTTTACCGAGATGAGATAATAAGACAGAAGAGCACCGGCAGAACCGCATGTATTGGTGAATACATGCGTATTGTTCAGCCATTCTCCCGGTCTCATATTCTCCAAAGTGCTCTGATCGGCTGATCCCGTTGAAAAGAACGAAACCATGGCAATGATCATGTATATGGATAATGCCAAAAGGATGAACCCTAAAAAGAAATCAGTCGTCTCACTCTCAAATATATGTCGAAAGCCAACCGCTTCACCAAATGTCTTTGGCTTGCGCTCAGATTTTTTTCTTGCCATTTTATTTCTCTATATGATGATAAATGCAAAATTAGTGTTTTTTGCTGGAACCGCAAAACAAAACTGCTCCAAGTTTTTATTTTTGAACGTTCTTTGAAAAAAATATGGAGTTAATGAATGCCGTCTCGCTTCTTTTTTATAATTTTGTACATTATAAGCATTGCTACGTTCACAATGAAGAAAAAGTTATACAGCAAATTCGACAAGACAGAGATTTCAGAGTTACCGCAAGTGACCTTCCCCGGACGCATTATCACCATCATCTCTCCGGGTGAGGCCGATAAGGCTGTGGATTATCTTCTCTCGATGAATATACTTGGAGTCGATACCGAGACTAAACCTGCTTTTCACCGCGGGGAGCATCATCAAGTAGCTTTGCTTCAAGTTTCCACACATGATACCTGTTTCTTGTTTCGTCTCAACCGTATTGGCATTACACCATCGATCAAGAGATTGTTGGAGGACAAAACAGTTAAGAAAATCGGACTTTCGTGGCATGATGACATCCATATGCTTCAAGACAGAGAAACTTTTACTCCGGGGCTCTTCATTGATTTGCAAGACTTAGTTCCGCAACTGGGCATTAAGGACTTAAGCCTTCAAAAGCTCTATGCCAATATTTTCCATGAGAAGATCTCCAAACGACAAAGACTCTCTAATTGGGAATCGCCGCAGCTTGATGATAAGCAAAAGCAGTATGCGGCTATTGATGCTTGGACTTGCATCTTGCTTTATGAGGAAATGGAGAGGCTAATCAAAACCAAGGACTATGATCTCATTGTGGTTCCGGAGCCTGAGCCGGTTGTGAATAGCGAAAGTAAAGATCCAGCTAAGCAATGTAAAAATGCTGATTTAAAAGAAGTTGACCCAAATAAAGATGCGATGGACGACACAAATCAGACAGCTAAAAGTTCAACTTCCAAAAAGAGAAAGTATTCCTCAAAAAAGAGAGTTGGCAAAGCAATAAAAACCAATTAATAGTGATAGACATGTATAAGAACATATATTTGAAGAAAGGCAAGGAAAGCTCATTGGAGCGTTTCCACCCTTGGATCTTCTCCGGTGCTATCCACCATATGGACGAAGGTATTGCTGAAGGTGATTTTGTGAGGGTGATCTCTGCTTCCGGCGATTTTATCGCCGTCGGACATTATCAGATAGGTAGCATTGCTGTTCGGGTGCTGTCGTTTCACGACATAACGATTGACGATGAATTCTGGGAAAAGAGGTTGGCCTCTGCATTGACGATGCGTCAAAGCATAGGCATCGCAGATAATCCCCACAACAATACTTATCGTTTGGTTCATGGTGAGGGTGATAATCTTCCAGGACTTGTAATAGACTGCTATGGTGAGACAGCCGTGATGCAGGCTCATAGTGTAGGAATGCACGTTTGCAGAAAAGAGATCTGCAAAGCATTGGTGAAGGTGATGCAGCATCGTGTGAAGAACGTTTATTATAAAAGCGAGACTACATTGCCTTTCAAAGCAGAACTTGGACAGGAGAACGGATTCATTTATGGACAGACCGATGACAATATTGCCGTAGAAAACGGACTGAAGTTTCATGTCGATTGGCTTCGCGGCCAGAAGACTGGATTCTTTGTGGATCAGCGAGAAAATCGAGCTCTTTTAGAGCATTACGCAAAGGGTAAGAGCGTTCTGAATATGTTTTGCTACACCGGTGGATTTTCTGTGTATGCGATGCGTGGTGGTGCAAAGATGGTTCACTCTGTTGACAGTAGTGCTAAAGCCATTGAGTTGACAAACGAGAATATAGAACTTAATTTCCCAGGCGATACCCGGCATGAAGCATACTGTGATGATGCCTTTAAATACCTTGATGAGCATGATGATCAGTACGATCTTATCATCCTTGATCCTCCTGCTTTCGCTAAGCATCGAAGTGCTTTGCATAATGCGCTTAAGGGATACACAAGATTGAATGTAAAGGGGCTTCAGCGCATCAAGCATGGAGGTATTCTTTTCACTTTCAGCTGTTCGCAGGCTGTGACAAAAGAGAATTTCCGTAATGCCGTCTTCACGGCGGCTGTCCAGTCGGGTCGCAAAGTGCGTATCTTGCACCAGCTTCATCAGCCCGCTGACCATCCTATTAACATCTATCACCCTGAAGGAGAATACCTCAAGGGATTGGTTTTGTATGTGGAATAGACACGTATAGACATGAGTAAAGATAATCGTTTTGCCGATTTCATCGAGAATTATATAAGCCGTTATGAGTTGCTGTCTCACAACGGCTTTTATCTTGTGGCGCTTTCGGGAGGTCCTGACAGTGTGGCTTTGCTGTTGACTCTCCGAAATTTGGGTTACCATATTGATGCGGTTCATTGTAACTTCCATTTACGAGGAGCTGAAAGCGACCGTGATGAGAACTTCTGTGTCGAATTGTGTAAGAAAAATCAGATTCTGCTTCACCGTATTCACTTCGATACGAAGGCTTATGCCGAACTGCATCACCAATCGATAGAAATGGCTGCTCGAGAACTGCGTTATCACTATTTTGAGCAGTTACGCAAAGACATCCACGCCGATGCCATTTGTGTGGCTCATCATCGTGATGATCAGGTGGAAACAGTGTTGCTTCATCTCATTCGTGGAACAGGGTTAAGAGGGCTTACAGGGATGAGACCTAAAAATGGGCGAATCATCAGGCCATTTCTTGGAGTTAGTCACCAAGATATTCTTGATTACCTGCATCTCCGCCATCAGGACTACGTTATCGACAGTACAAACCTTGAAAGGGACGCGCAACGTAACCAGCTAAGATTGGACATCATACCTTTGATGGAGAAAATCAATCCTGAGGTCAAAGACAACATCGCCCGGGCAGCGGACATTCTAACAGAAGTAGAAGAATTCTCTGATCAGCAGATCGACTCGCTTATTCGCTCTTGTCATGAGGGAGACAGCTATAAGTTCTCTGCTATCAAGAACAGTGGACATAGCAAACTGATTCTGTGGCACATATTAAATAATAAAGGCTTCAATCGTCAACAAATAGAGGAAATCAATGTTTGCTCTAAAACGAACAGACATTGGCTGTCTGATAAATATGTGGTTTGCTTGGAGAAAGACAGCCTTTCTGTCGTCGATAGGGACAAATGGCAGATGGAACTTCCGTCTATGCGCATTCCGGAATGTGGTACCTATTGCTACTCAGCTATGGGTAAAGACATTATGAAATTGAGATTAAAGGAAGTCACTGCAGATGCTCTTATCATTGACAAACATCCACAATATGCTTTTGTTGACGCTGCTAAAGCCCATTTTCCGCTTACATTACGCCCCGTTAAGCAAGGAGACCGCTTTGTGCCGTTTGGCATGAAAGGGTCTAAACTAATCAGTGATTTCATGAATGATCTGAAACTGTCCATGATTGATAGAAGACGACAATTAGTAGTTGTAGACAATCAGGGGACACTACTTTGGGTTGTCGGAAGAAGGGTGGATAATCGGGTTGCTGTTGGGCCTGAGACACAGAAAGTTGTTGTTATGGAGCAAATTTAACACGATTTTTATACCAAATTAACCGCCGTATCAATATTTTTGTTTATATTTGTCATCGAATAACTGATGGGCAGTAGTATGGGGCTGTCATATATATAGAATGAATCACCAATAACAATATTATCTATGTTTACCGACACTGACAAACAACAAATTGAGAAGCGGGGAATGACAGTCGCTCAAGTTGAGCATCAGCTTGAGCAGATTAAAAACGGCTTCCCCTATCTACGCCTAAAATCTACGGCGGCAGTTGGTCAAGGAATCTCTGCACTCAGTGATGCTGAGCAGCAAGAAGCAGAGAAAGCTTGGGAAGAGTACAAAAACGAGGAACATACGGTGGTGAAATTTGTTCCTGCTTCGGGTGCAGCCAGCCGTATGTTCAAGAACATGTTCGCTTTCCTCAACGCAGATTACGACACGCCTCAGACCGATTTCGAAAAGACATTCTTTGCAGATATCAAGAAGTTTGCTTTCCGTAAAGCTCTGTGCGATGCTTGCAAGAAAAATACGGGGAAAAGCATTATGCAACTGATTCAAGCCGGTGACTATAAAGCAGTTGTTCGGAATCTCCTGATGCCCGAAGGACTGAACTATGGTCAACTGCCCAAAGGACTATTGCAGTTCCATGAATACGAGGAGGGTGTCCGCACACCTATGGAAGAGCACTTGGTAGAGGCTGCTTTATATGCCAGCTCACAAGGAAAGGCTCTTGTCCATTTCACTGTGTCCCATGACCACTTGCAGTTCTTCGAACAGAAGGTGGAAGAGAAGAAGGCTTATTATGAAAAGAAATTTAACGTCAAGCTGGAAGTCAGCTTCTCTGAGCAAAAGCCAAGCACAGATACAATTGCAGCCAATCCCGACAACACTCCTTTCCGCAACGATGACGGCTCTTTGCTCTTCCGTCCGGGAGGTCATGGTGCGCTGATAGAGAACCTAAACGAAATCGATGCCGATATCGTCTTCATAAAAAATATCGACAATGTTGTGCCCGACCGTTTGAAAGCAGACACGATCAAATGGAAGAAAATCATTGCCGGTGAACTTGTAACGGCCCAAAAGAAAGCTTTCAAATATTTGAATGATTTGGAGTCGGGACGTTACAACCATCAGAAACTCGAGGAGATCATTCATTTCGTTCAACGTGATTTATGTTGTCGTCGGGAAGACATCAAGGAGTTGGAAGACGCTGACTTGGTGATCTATTTGAAGAAAAAACTCAATCGTCCAATGCGAGTCTGTGGAGTAGTGAAGAATGTTGGTGAGCCTGGTGGCGGTCCTTTCCTGGCATTCAATCAGGATGGTACTTATAGCCCTCAGATTCTTGAAAGCAGTCAGATCGACAAGAACAACGCAGAATATATGAAGATGTTTACTTCCGGCACACACTTCAATCCTGTCGATCTTGTTTGCGCTACCAAGGACTTCCAGGGACATCCCTTCCATCTGCCTGACTATGTTGACGCCAATACTGGCTTCATCAGCTCCAAGAGCAAGAATGGACGCGAACTGAAAGCTCTTGAATTGCCGGGATTGTGGAATGGTGCCATGAGCGACTGGAATACAATCTTTGTGGAAGTACCTTTGGACACATTCAACCCGGTGAAGACCGTCAATGACTTACTTAGAGATGCTCACCAAGGGAAATAACGTTTGTCCTTTGTAGCTTCATTATATAAAAAGGAGAGTTTGCTTGCAGGATAGGGCGGTAGACTCTCCTTTTTATTTATTCATTCTCCTTAAGAAATATCGTGATTCTTAGTCTTATTCAATGGAAAATGATTACCTTTGCATAAGATAAGAAATCATATAATTAAGATCTTCAAATAGAAGAAAATCACAACTCAATAGTTATGAAACAGACAAAGATCGTTTGCTCTATCAGCGACCGTCGCTGTGATGTCGACTTCCTGCGCAAACTGTTTTTTGCAGGAATGAATGTAGTCAGGATGAATACGGCCCACGCAACTCCGGAGGGTATCCGCAATATTATCAGTAACGTGCGTAAGGTCTCACCGCATATTGGCATTCTTATTGATACCAAGGGTCCTGAGGTGCGCACGACAGACGTGGCGGAGCCTATTCAGTATCGGACTGGTGAGGCTGTGAAGATCTTCGGCCGTCCTGAGATGGATACCACTCACGATATCATCAATCTTTCATACACCGACATCGCTAAGGATGTGAAAGTCGGGGATGACATGCTCTTTGACGATGGTGCTATTGACATGAAGGTGATGGGTATTGAAGGACCGACGATCTACGCAGAAGTACAGAACGATGGGGTTCTTGGTGCACACAAGAGTGTCAATGTGCCGGGTGAGCATATAGACCTCCCGGCGTTGACGCCTAAGGACAAACGCAACATACTTTTGGCAATTGATGAAGATATCGACTTCATTGCCCATAGCTTTGTGCGTTCTGCTGCTGACGTGAAGGCTGTTCAGGATATTTTGGATGAGCATCATTCTGATATAAAGATTATTTCCAAGATCGAGAATCAGGAAGGTGTAGATAATATCGACGAAATCATTGATGCCAGTTACGGTATCATGATCGCGCGTGGCGACTTGGGTATTGAAGTTCCTATTGAGCGTATTCCCGGTATTCAGCGTATGATCATTCGTAAATGTGTGGAGAAGCGTAAGCCAGTGATTGTTGCAACGCAAATGCTCCACACCATGATCAACAATCCCCGGCCTACACGTGCTGAGGTGACAGATATTGCCAATGCTATCTATTCCAACACAGATGCTTTGATGCTTAGCGGTGAGACAGCATCTGGAAAATATCCTTTGGAAGCCGTACAAACTATGGCCACAGTGGCAGAACAAGCAGAGAAAGACCGCATCTTGTTTGGAGAATTAAATAATGTGCCACTGAGTGAGCATTGTACGCAGAAGGAGTTCTTGGCACACTCTGCTATCGAGTCTACCCGATTGCTAGGCGTAGCTGGCATAATCACAGACTCAGAAACTGGTGAGACAGCCCGCAACTTGGCTGCATTCCGTGGTTCGAAGCCAATTTTGGCGATCTGCTATAAAGAGAAGACACAACGTTGGCTCAACCTTTCCTATGGTGTGACAGCTATCTACCAGAAAGATCATGTGAGCCCTGAGTTTATGTTTATGGCTGCTATCCGTATGCTTCGTCAGAAATGCTATATCAGCAACGATGACAAGATTGCTTACCTCTCTGGTTCATTTGGTGAAGGCGGTGGCACAACTTTCCTGGAAATCAACCAGGTCAAGAAGGTGTTTGACCGCGAATATCAGTTCCATCTACCTCAGGGAGCAAAGCAATAATCAATTGCCATTTTCAAGGCAATTGTAGCCTACTAATTCATCTGTTCTGCCTCCTATAGGTCTGAAATAGACGAGCATCTGGTAGGAATTCTCTGTTTGATAATAATTTCCTTGCGAAGGGACGGGGTGAAAGGCTCCGTCCCTTTCTTTTTGCACATACTGATAATTGTAGTATCCCTGTTTAAGCAAAAGATTACGCTCGTAACACTGAGTGGAATCATTCCACAACATTTCATATTGGGAGAGGAAACGATCTTGTGTCCAATTGCCATTCAAATAGATGGAGTAGGGGGATTGTGGTGTTTTCAATGAGAAATGAACACAGATGTATTCTGTAGTATAGTCATTTTCGTAATTATCGCTATTCCTTATATAATAAGCGCCATCTGCGTCTTTGTCAAAAACATAATTCGGTCGAGGCTCATCAGGCCAAAGCCATGCATGATAAGTTCTTCCATCCCAATCAACACGCTCTACACCCATAGAGGGACGGTCTACATCCAGTATTTCAAACTTATGATACTCGTTGCCACCGTCAAAGATCAGATTTCGACAATGGCTCCAGCGCATAGAATTAGACTGTATATATTGTGGAGCAGGCGCAACAACGGCTTGATCCCATCGCAGGTTTTGCAGGACAACAACATAGAATTGTTGAAGAGGATTTGATACGACAAGCGAGGGATAATCAACCTCAGCCTCTAATTGCTGATGATTATTATTGATGTCAATATCAGTATTTGTGGTCAATGACATTCTCACTGTCACTTTCTGGTTCAAGACCATGAAACAGGCACGGAGCAGATCTTCATTGTTGTCTCCGTCGTAGATCGTTACGCGATAGTTGCCACTCAATTTCAGTTGGCAGCGGTCGTTTGGTATTGATAGTCGATAGTGAGTGTAGAGTTGGTTGGTATTAATTGACTGCTGATAATTATCTATGGTGTTTCCTTCAGTAAAGCCTTCGCAAAAATCACTTTCAAAGATTTGAGACGAAGCTGACCAGTCCTTTTCACAATGTTCAATACGATAGCAAAGCCGACGATACTCATGTGTGAGATCGTCAAACGAGATATTGACGACTTCTCCCTGATTTAAACTAATAATTGGCAAGTCTTGCCAACGGTCTCCGGCCGTTACCTGCAACGTAGCTATTTTGTTGCTTAGCAATTCATTCCGTTGGGCTTTGGCACATTGGCTCCCTAAGAAAAGACAGAGAAAAGAAAAAAGCAGAGAAATATTGAATTCAAGATCTCTTGGGAGAAAAGCCTTTGGATGTTCCATAGCTTATACGGAGTTTGAATCAGCAATATTTCTCTGCCTATTAATTAGGTATATAGGAAACTATTATCCCTTGATAGCAGCTACACCAGGAAGCACCTTACCCTCGATAGCCTCGAGCATAGCACCACCACCGGTAGATACGTAGCTTACCTTGTCAGCAAGACCAAATTTGTTGATGGCAGCGACAGAGTCACCACCTCCTACGAGAGAGTAAGCACCATTCTTCTGAGTAGCTTCTGCGACTGCCTTAGCGATCTCGCCAGTACCGTGAGCAAAGTTAGGCAACTCGAAGACACCGACAGGACCGTTCCACAGAATTGTCTTAGAGCTCATGATGATCTTCTTCCAGTTCTCGATGCTCTCCTCGCTTGCGTCCATACCTTCCCATTCGTCAGGAATCTGATCGATGGGGAAAGTCTTGCGCGGAGTGTCGTTAGAGAAGTCCTGACCGCAAACCGTAGCAACAGATAGGCTGAGGTTCACGCCCTTCTCTTTGGCAGTCTTGATGACATTCAGAGCCTCGGGGATCAGATCGTCCTCATGGAGGGATTTACCGATGTGTCCACCCTGTGCCTTGATGAAGGTATAACCCATACCGCCACCGATAATCAAGTTATCAACTTTGTCGAGCAGGTTCTTGATGACACCGAGTTTAGAGCTAACCTTAGAACCACCAATAATAGCTGTGAAAGGATGCTGAGCATTCTTCATCACATTGTCGATAGCCTTGACCTCTTTCTCCATCAGGTAGCCAAGCATCTTGCTGTCCTTGTCAAAGTAGTCGGCGATAACGGCTGTAGAAGCGTGCTTGCGGTGAGCAGTACCGAAGGCATCGTTGACATAGACATCAGCATAAGAAGCGAGCTTCTTAGCGAAATTCTTCTGACGGTCCTTCATCTCTGCTTTGGCAGCATCGTACTCAGGAGTACCCTTCTCAACGCCGACAGGCTTTCCTTCTTCCTCTGGATAGAAGCGAAGGTTCTCCAGCAGCAGGGCCTCACCCGGCTTGAGGGCAGCAGCCTCAGCGTCAGCATTTGCGCAGTCAGGAGCGAACTTTACTTCAACACCAAGCTTCTCCGACACCTTGCCTACGATCTGCTTCAGACTCAGCTTAGGATTGACTTTGCCCTTAGGTTTACCCATGTGGCTCATCATGATGACTGCACCACCATCATTGAGGATTTTTTTCAATGTGGGCAGTGCGCCACGGATACGAGTGTCATCAGTAACATTGCCATTGTCATCCAATGGCACGTTAAAGTCTACACGAACAATTGCCTTCTTACCAGCAAAGTTGAATTCATCGATTGTCATTTTTCTAAGTGTTTTTATTATTAGAAATGTGAATGTTCTTTCTGCTGTTGCAAAGATAACAATTATTCTTGAATTACAGATATTTGAGTAGCACTTTTTAGTAATTCTCTTTGCTTTTGAGATGAAACAGTTTCAATCAGGATCTACTAACGAATATTGTCTCATGGGGGCGAAACCATGTTCTCATGGGATCGAAACCATGTTCTTGTGGGGGCGAAACTATGTTTTCAATGTTGTAATGCTATAGAAAAAGATCTTTCGCTAAGCAGGGAAAGATTAAAACCTGCGTAGCGAAAGATCTTTTGTTAGCTAGAAAAATCCAATCAGAATTTTATGGATAGCGTGAATACAGAACCGTGGCATCACAGAAAAAGCCTGCCGACCTGATAGACAATAGCAGAAACTATCCAAGCCAATGCGGTGGTATAGCAAGCGGTAAACAGTGCCCATTTCCAGCTTCCGGTTTCTCCTTTGATAGCAGCAAGGGTAGCCACACAAGGAAAGTAAAGAAGGACAAACAGTAGGAAACAGAATGCTGTTAGTGTTGCTACGGGGCGAGCTTGGTCTGTCGTCATTCCGTGCATCTTAGCGATATCTGCGGTGATAGCTTTATTCAAGTGCTCATACTTGCCTCCGTCGCCATTGTATTCCTTGTCTTCAGAATAACTGTCATCGTTGGTATATAGCACCCCCATTGTAGAAGCAACGATTTCCTTAGCACCTACACCGGCGACAATACCCACATCAAACTTCCAGTTGAATCCCTGTGGATAGAAAATAGGCTCTATGGTCTTACCTATCCGACCAATGTAGCTTTGCTCCTGCTGTTGTTGAACAGAGAGTTGATCGTTATGAGGGAAATAGCCTAATGCCCAAACAATTATGGTAGCTACAAGGATGATACCGCCCATTTTCTTGAGATATTGCCGACCTTTCTCCCATGTATGACGGAAGACAGCCTTGGCCGTAGGAAAACGATAGGGCGGAAGCTCCATCACGAAAGGAGTGTCTTCACCCTTGACGATATATTTTGTCATCAGTTTGCTGATGATGACTGCCATGAAGATACCTATGAGATAGAGTGACATCATCACCAACCATTGCGTGTTGCGTGAGAAGAATGTGCAGATGATCATAATATAAATAGGTATTCGTGCCTCACAACTCATCAGAGGAAGAATCATCATCGTCACCAAGCGTGAACGGCGGCTCTCTATCGTGCGAGTGGCCATCACGGCAGGAACATTGCAGCCAAAGCCCATGATGAGTGGAATAAACGATTTGCCATGAAGTCCCATCTTGTGCATGAGCTTATCCATGATGAACGCAGCGCGTGCCATATAGCCAGAGTCCTCCATGATCGAAATGAAGAAATAGAGGATCAGAATCTGTGGAAGAAACACAATGACAGAACCAACGCCACCGATGATACCGTCTACAAGCATTGCCTTGACGGGGCCTTCCGGCATCAAATGCCCAATGGCATCCCCCAACATGCCAACAAGTGAATCGATCCAGTCCATGGGATATGATCCTAAACTGAAAGTCACAAAGAACATGATGGCAATCAGCAGCAAGAAGATCGGGAAGCCTACGATCTTGTTGGTCAGTATTCGGTCGAGCACATGAGTGATCTGGTAAGTGTCCTCTTTATGTCCTTCTTCGTATGCGGCCTCATTCAATGCGCCATGGATGAAACCATATTTTGCATCCATGATCGCGGTTTCAGCATCTTCCTTAGTTTCTTCTTTGACGCGATTTTCCGCTTTGTCGCGATGATAGAAGATCTCCTTTGCATCCGGCAAGGCACTGACGAACTTCTCAACATCCTGGTCGTGTTCCAGCAATTTGATAGCCAAATAACGGGTTGAGTAGAGTTCACGCACATTCTCTTCTTTCTTGAGATGCTCTTGTATCTCGCTGATACCATGCTCTATCTCGTGGCCATGGTTGATATGGATATGACGATAATGCGATTGTGCGTCTTCTGTACCCTCATATACTTCGATGATTTGATGGAAGAGCTCGCTGACACCTTTGCCGGATTTAAACACTGTCGGAACCATAGGTACGCCAAACAACTCCGACAACTTGTCGTAATTGATATGGTCGCCACGTTTCTGTGTCTCATCAAACATGTTTAGCGCAACCACCATACGGACGTGCATGTCAATGAGTTGCGTCGTAAGATAAAGGTTACGCTCCAGATTAGAGGTGTCAATCACATTGATAACAACATCCGGAGTCTTTTCGATCAACTGTTTTCTGACATATAACTCTTCGGGAGAATAAGCAGAGAGAGAGTAAGTGCCAGGAAGGTCGACAATATTGAACTGATAGCCTTCAAAACTGGCATGCCCTTCTTTTGCGTCAACAGTAACACCGGAGTAGTTACCTACCCGTTCGTGAGCGCCGGAAGCAAAATTAAAGAAGGAAGTCTTGCCGCAGTTGGGGTTTCCAACCAAAGCGACGTTGATCACCTTGCGCTCCTGGAGAGCAACCTTCTCCATTAAATCGGTAGAGTCTTCGTAAGACTTGTCGTTTGGGCGAAGAGCCACATCAAGATCAACACAGCTGTCATCGTTGAGTGACAAATCTTCGACGGGCTGTTCTTTTGCAGCCTGTTGCTGTCTTTCTCTCCGTTCTTTCTCTTCTATTTTCTTAGCTTCCTCAGCAGTCACCACCTCTATCATGTTAGCCTCGCTATGGCGCAGGCTCACCTCGTATCCCATGATACGATATTTCACGGGATCTTTAAGAGGAGCATTGAGCAGTACATCCACTTTCTTGCCTTTGATGAACCCCATCTCTACAATGCGTTTCCGGAAGCCACCATGACCATTGACCTTAACGATAACACCACTTTCTCCTGTATGCAGCTCAGACAATCTCATAATTTATAAATCTCCTGTCTTTGTTTTCAAATGCAAAGTTACTAATTTAATCTTGGAATATTCTCTCTAATAATATGTTTCTCTGTAAAATACCTAAAAATGATTAGTGTGGTGTATGAAATTCGAGAATGTGATGCTACGAATGTGATGAATTATATAGAGTAATATTTTGCTCTACAGAGATTTTTGTATAACTTTGCAAGCAAAAATATCATAGACAATATCATAAACAATGGGCAGAAAGCGTCAATCATTACCAATCATAGAGAATGTTACTATTGAGTCGATAGCAGCCGAAGGCATGAGTTTGTTTCATCACAACGACAAAGTGGTGTTTGTACCGTTTGGTGTGCCCGGCGATGTTGTTGATGTCCAAATCGTAAAGAAGAAACATAAGTACAATGAGGGGCGCATCATCAATATGATTAAGAAAAGCGCCAAACGGATCGTGCCTTTCTGCGAGCACTTTGGTATTTGTGGCGGATGTAAGTGGCAAATGCTGCCTTATCAAGAACAGCTGAAAGCCAAGCAACAGCAAGTACACGACCAACTGACACGAATTGGCAAAGTAGAATTGCCGGACTTCATGCCTATCCTTGGCTCTGTAAAGACCAAGGAATATCGCAACAAGCTGGAGTTTGGCTGCTGCGACAGGCGATGGTTTACACATGAAGAGCTCCAGGATCCTTCTTTGGATTTGGACAACGGCAATCACTCTGCAATTGGCTTTCATATACCAGGTGCTTTTGACAAAATATACCCTATTCATAAGTGTTGGTTGATGGAAGACCTTCACAACTCGATCCGCAACGACATTGAAGCCTATGCAAAAAGCATTGGTATGACCTTCTACGATGTACGTCAGCAAAAAGGATTGCTGCGCAATTTGATGTTCCGCAACTCCAATACGGGCGAATGGATGCTCTTGATACAGTTTCATTACGATGAGGAAGGCGATGAGGCCAAGGCTATGCAACTCTTACAACACGTAGCAGAGCAATATCCGCAAATCACCTCTTTAATGTATACAGACAACCAGAAGGGAAACGACTCGTTGGCTGATTTGGAGTTGAAGACTTTCAAGGGTAATAGTTTCATCTATGAGGCTATGGAGGATTTGAAGTTTAAGGTAGGCCCCAAAAGCTTCTACCAAACCAACACAGAGCAGGCGTATCAGCTATATAAAGTGGTACGCGAGTTCTGTTTCATGCCACTTAATGACCAAGAAGCTTGCACGGAAGCCCCTCTGCTTTACGATCTTTATACGGGTACGGGCACGATTGCTAACTTTGTCGCGCGCAAGGCCAAGCATGTCATTGGCATCGAATATGTCGAGGAGGCCATCGAAGACGCAAAGGTAAATAGTCAGATCAACAAGATTGAGAACACTACATTCTTTGCGGGAGATATGAAAGACATCCTCACGGATGACTTCATCCAAGATCACGGACGGCCGGACATTATTGTGACGGATCCTCCACGTGCAGGTATGCACCCAGATGTGGTAAACGTCATTCTTAATGCACGTCCTAAGCGCTTGGTTTATGTAAGCTGCAATCCTGCAACACAGGCGCGTGACCTGCAACTGCTCGACGCCGGGTTCATCGTCAAGGCTGTGCAGCCTGTGGATATGTTCCCCCACACTTCCCACGTGGAAAATGTAGTTTTGCTCGTCAGAAAATAGATTCTTTGTAGATAGTGTAGTGGATTATGTCTCAGACATTATATATTAAAAACATGGTTTGCGACCGTTGCAAAATGGCAGTCAAACAGATTCTGGAACAAGCAGAGCTACATCCGGTTGTTGTTGAGTTGGGTGTTGTTACTATTGAAGAAAACAACCTCAGTGCCGAAAAACGTTTGCAGTTGGCTCAGACACTCAAGTCCATTGGATTTGAGTTGCTTGAGGATCAGCGACAACAGCTGATGAATCAGATTAAGATTGCTATCATCGACTTGGTGCATTATAAAGCCTCAAGACAAACGCTCACGCTGAGTGCCTATCTATCGGATAAATTTCATTTAGATTATAGCCGGCTCAGTAAGCTCTTCAGTGAGTGTACTGGCATGACTATTGAGCGATACTATATGCTGCAGCAGGTGGAGAGGGTGAAAGAACTCTTGAAATATGACGAGTTGACTCTCACGCAAATTGCACAGCAGATGCATTATTCAAGTGTAGCTTATCTGAGCAGTCAATTCAAAAATGTCACAGGGATGACACCTTCTAAATTCAAGTCGCTGAACACCAATCCTCGCATAGCCTTGGATAAAATATAATTAGTGTTTTATGGAAAACGTGGAATTAAAGAGATCATGGCCATATCATCTTCTTGGCATTATGGTAGTGCTGATTTGGGGAGTGACCTTTGTCAACTCTAAAGTCTTGCTGAATCACGGATTGATGGCACATGAGATTTTTACACTCCGCTTTCTTTTCGCATGGCTCTGTATATGGCTGATCTCTCCAAAAAAATTATGGTGTGACAATCTGCATGATGAATTGTTGATGGTGTTATTGGGTATTACGGGCGGCTCTCTCTACTTTGTTACCGAGAACATTGCTGTGAAGGTCGGCTATGTCAATAACGTCTCTTTCATCGTCTGTACAGCTCCTTTGTTAACAACGATATTAGCACTTCTCTTTCTTGAGGATATCCATGCTAACCGTAAACTAATCGTCGGTTCACTGTTAGCTACCATTGGCGTGGGGCTTGTGGTCTTTAATGGACAGTTTATCTTGAAGATAAACCCTTTGGGTGATTTTCTGGCACTTGCCGCATCTCTGTGCTGGGCAATCTATAGCATTCTGATGAGATATGTGAAGCACTATAGCAGTGTGTTTGTTACGCGCAAGGTTTTCTTCTACGGACTCGTCACCGTATTACCGGTCTATTTGGTACGTCCTTGGAATTTCCCGTTCCATGATTTCCTGCAACCGTTGGTGTGGGGCAATTTACTTTTCCTTGGCGTTGTAGCCAGCTTTGCCTGTTTTGCACTGTGGAGTTTTGTGATCAAGAAAATAGGGGCTATCTCAGCTAGTAACTATATCTATCTCAATCCTATCAGTACTGTTGTAGCAAGTGCGTTTGTCTTGCATGAGCGTATGACGACTTTAGCATTTATGGGTGCGGGCAGCATTCTTTTGGGCGTATACATCGTCAGCAAGGCACTGCCACAAAAGGCTTAAGCAACGATTGGACAGAAAAATAGAGGCGAAAGGAGTAAAATGATGAACATGTTGATAAAAAACTTTGATTTCACGGCATACAAAGATCCTGGAATATTGGAATTTAAAGACGTGGTGTTAGGAGAAAAAACGCTTCCTCTGTCTATGGTGGCATGCCCAGGCAAAGTATCATCCATCATCATTGACCCGACGGCAGGTCATCAGCTCGTCATGGCCATTCTTGGACTTGATAAGGTGAAAGAGGGATATATAACGGTAGACGGTGAAATGGTGACCTATGGATCCGGGGCTTTCTTCCGGCAAATGATGTGCTATGTTCCTCATTTCTTGCCGCAAGCAGATATGACCGTAGCAGAACTTTGCAGTCAGGTTATCAGTAAATATAATGGTAAGCATCTGCGATTAGAAGCTTTGACTGAGACATGGCAGCGTTTAAGCATTAATCCTTCGATATGGAAAGAAAAGATACGCAATATACCCCAGTCTTCACTCTGGCTCGTACTCTTGTCATTGGTTCCCATGCGCAAAGTGCCCATTGTGCTGATAGAAGCACCTGTTGTCAAGAATGAAACTGTTGATTCTTTTATCAGTCAACTGGCACAACAGGGAAGGGAGGTGATCTGCACTACACAGAATCAACCTCTCAGCTCTTTTCAAGTATTGAATTTAACATCAAAAAGCGAATAAACCATGAGTCTACAATTCTTTGGCGAACTTCTGTTCTGTATCTTGTTGCTTGTTATTCCATTTGTATTGGACAATATACTGAAGTTAAATCTTAGTGACAGACTGTTAAGGGGAAGCATCAGTCTGCTGGTGCTGATTGGTATTTGTGGTGCCATCTTAGACTTCGTCATGTGGCAAAATCATCTTTGGCTCACCATATTGGCAGCATTCATCATAGTTGTGGTAACATGTATATGGGCTTTGCTACATTTCTGCCTCAAATTGAGACGGTTGCTGATCCCTTCTCTCACAGGCTTATTGGTTGTTATGCTGTTCTTAGCTCCTTTATCTGCCATTTTAGTTACGCCCTTCCCACAGTCATTCTCGCCTCAGAATTTTCTTCCTATTGTTTGCCTGCTGTCTGGCTCTATATCGTTTAACATGATTCGTGGCATTCGCCAATATTATGTTGGACTGAAGAATCACGCTGCGCTTTACAACTATTTGTTGGGTAATGGCTGTACGCATCGTCAGGCTGTAGCATTTTTTTTCCACCGTTCTTTGCAAAGTACAGCGTTGTGGGTGCTTCGACGTATATCGACCACCATGCTCACAGCATCCCCTTTACTTCTGCTGGCTTTGATCTGGGCTGGAGTGCCGGTTATGAAAGCAGCAGTACTGAACTTCATGTTTTTCTTTGCAGTCCTTTCGGGGTCCATGTCCTCTTTATTTATTTCTTTGTGGTTTGCCCGTCGCTATACCTTTGACGAGTACAGCCGTCTTCAGCCAGTCTCGTAACACGCCGGCATATTGGTTTTGAGAATCTGCGACCAACACCACAACGCGTTTTCCCCCAGTCAGCTTTGGGCCAAGGCACATGCCTTCGTAGTTGGCGAAACCGTGATCGAAGATCTTCATGTTTGTCTGCCACTGTGTGAGCAATGTCTTTTCTGATGTTAGGATGTTGTAGCAAAATAACTTACATTTGACAAACGCTCCCAACTTCATTTTGGGAACGTAGGCTTCACGCTCAAGTACCAAAAGGCTGTCAGCATTTAAAGCGCACAACGCCGGTACACCAAATGTGTAGAAAGCACCTTCATGCGGTGATATGCTTGCTGTATCCATCTTATAAGGAATGACATGGCAGACATTCATGACACTGTCGATCTCGAGAAGTCTTATTGGTTCCGTTTCGTTGCATGTCCAAAGATGGTGGCTTTCCTCGCAATATGTCAGAGCTTCCAATCCTTCGTTTTCAGACAATTTTCCTAAAGAGTCCGGCCATGCTGTCGCACGTCCTGTATAGCGTCCTTGTTGATCAAATTCAATGATATGGTTGTCAGTTTCACCACTTATCATCAAAGTACAGCGATCAGGTAAGTAGGCAATGTCTTCATCGTCTCTCCCAGGTCTCTCAGAACCATAGAATCCTAAGTTCTTAGCAGATAGTATGGCACCTGTTATAGTATCAAGATGAATGTCGAAAACGTAATAACCGTCATGCTCGCTTTTATCACTAACTACAGCATATCGTGTGCCTCCCAACCAAGCAATGCCACTGTAATTACCGGCAGGGATCGTTTCTTTGAATTGTTGCTGAGGATTGAGCGTAATGGAGATTTGAGATAGGGCGGATGCAAGCCTCAGCGACAGTAGGATTAATATAAGTGTGCGTCTCATAATCGTATTCTTTCATTAATAAACGCAAATTTCATCAGAATATTTGGTGATATGAAATGAATCTTGTAAATTTGCAGATGAAATGGAGAAAACCATAAGGGGTTGTTTCGGTTCGATCGGGATACTCATCAAATTACAATGAAAACCGGGATATCTTCTCTTGTTGATGGCGGGCCACAATGTTGCGAAAGCAACAGCTGTAAAGCCGGTGGATTACAAAGACAGGGAGGGCCCACAACTTTTATAGCTGGAGTTTTCATCACATCATCGTTGCAACCCCTTTCCATACGGAGAATGGCGCGTAGGCAATGGTCTCGCGTATTCTCCTTTTTTATTCTTATCAATAAACTTAGGACAAGTAACATTCATAAATAACATTTAGGAGACAAATTATGTTTAGTGGTATAGTAGAAGAGATGGCTACTGTCAAAGCTATCACGCAAGATCAAGGAAATATAAATCTCACACTAAGCTGCTCATTCACGCATGAACTGAAAATAGACCAGAGTGTTTCTCATAATGGCGTTTGTCTGACAGTCGTAGACTTAAAGAATGACTGCTACACAGTGACTGCCATGAAAGAGACATTGGAACGATCTAATTTGGGACTGTTAAAAGTTGGTGATGCTGTCAATGTTGAGCGCTCAATGATGATGAACGGACGGCTTGATGGGCACATCGTCCAAGGTCATGTCGATGAGACGGCTGTCTGTACGAATATAGAAGATGCTGACGGGTCGGCTTATTTCACCTTTAAGTATCGCAACAATCCGGACATGGCGCAGCGCGGCTACTTTACTGTCGACAAAGGCTCTGTCACTGTCAATGGCGTTTCCCTTACAGTCTGTGATCCTACAGACGATAGTTTCCGCGTGGCGATTATCCCTTACACACGGCAAAATACCAATTTCCGGGACATTAAGGTGGGTAGTGTTGTCAATCTTGAATTTGATATCATAGGTAAGTATATCGCACGACTAAGACATTTCGAATAACTTTCATCGATTCTGCCTTGATGGATCCTAAGACATCATTACGTTCTAAAAAGATAAAAGCCTCATCCGGCACCAGAATGTTGGATGAGGCTTAATTGTGTTATAGCGCACTAAGAATTAGTATGCTCTTGCAATGATGACACGATATTTAGCAGGTTTGCCACTCACCATGTCAACACCCGGTGTCTGCTCATAAGCGAAGGGGACGCAACGGATAGTAGCCTGTGTGTCCTCCTTAATCTTGGCTTCTGTCTCTGCTGTGCCGTCCCAGTGACAGAGGAAGAAACCGCCATCTTTGATACGCTCCTTAAATTCTTCGTAGTTATCACATTCATAGACGTGTGCGTCGCGATATTTACGGGCCTTTTCAAAGACATTCTTCTGAATATCATCGAGCAGGTTCTTCACACGCTCTACGATACCGTCAAAGCTGACGTTCTCCTTTTCCAAAGTGTCACGTCGCATCACCTCTATGGTATTGTTCTCTAAGTCGCGTCCACCCATCACAAGTCTTACAGGTACACCCTTGAGCTCATAGTCGGCGAACTTGAATCCCGGGCGTTTGTTGTCTGCATCGTCATACTTCACACTGATGCCTAACTCATCAAACTGATCTATGACGGGCTTAAGCTTCTCCGTGATAGCGGCCAGTTGCTCTTTGTTCTTCGTAATAGGTACAATGACGACCTGAATAGGAGCCAACTTCGGAGGCAACACCAATCCATTATCATCTGAGTGAACCATGATAAGCGCACCCATCAGACGAGTAGAAACGCCCCAGGAAGTAGCCCATACATATTCTGGCTTGTTTTCCTTATTCAGGAAGGTGACATCGAAACTCTTTGCGAAGTTTTGACCCAGGAAGTGGCTGGTACCACTTTGCAGAGCCTTACCATCTTGCATCATTGCCTCAATCGTATAGGTTTCCAAAGCTCCGGCAAAGCGCTCGGTCTCACTCTTGACACCCTGGATGACAGGTACACCCATCCAATTCTCGACAAAGTCAGCATATACCTTGAGCATTTTCTGAGCCTCAGCCTGTGCTTCCTCGGAAGTTGCATGTGCTGTATGACCTTCTTGCCACAAGAACTCAGAAGTACGCAGGAAAGGACGTGTACGCATCTCCCAACGCATCACATTACACCACTGGTTACACATGATAGGCAGGTCACGCCAAGAGTGAATCCAGTTTTTATAGGTATGCCAGATCATTGTCTCTGAAGTAGGACGGATGATCAGCTCCTCATCGAGCTTTGCGGCTGGATCCACAATGATATCCTTACCATCGTCACTGGTCTTCAGTCGATAATGGGTAACCACGGCACTTTCTTTGGCGAAGCCCTTTACGTGCTCAGCCTCACGAGCAAAGAAACTCTTCGGGATAAGCAATGGGAAATAGGCATTCTGTACTCCTTGCTTTTTAAACATCTTATCGAGCACAGCTTGCATCTTTTCCCAAATGGCATAGCCGTAGGGCTTGATAATCATACAGCCGCGCACCGGGGCGGTCTCAGCCAGGTCTGCCTTCATCACCAAGTCATTGTACCACTGACTATAGTTGTCAGCTCGCTTGGTCAATTCTTTCAGTTCTTTAGCCATTTTAATAAGTTGATCTGAGCAGAATAGGGAATTACCTATGACATGATAGGCATTTTCCTCTCTGCAAAATTTATTATTTACTTAATTTTGCCACAAAGTTACGAAAAAAAAGTCGGATAGCTCTCGCGCAAAGCAAAAAAAGAGTTACCTTTGCAGTAGAAAAAGATCAACCAACAAAATTTTAAACATAAATTGATATGAAGAAGATTACATTAGCCACAATGGGATTGTGTATGCTGACCATCACCAGCTGTGGTACAAGTCAGGGCAATGGTGCATTGATCGGTACGGGTGCCGGTGCTGCTTTAGGCGCAATCGTTGGCAAAATCGCCGGAAACACAGCAGTTGGTGCAGCTATTGGTGGTGCTGTCGGTGCAGGAACCGGTGCCATCATCGGCCGTCATATGGACAAAGTGAAGGCTGAGGCCGCTGCTAAGGTGCAGAATGCCAAAGTTGAGGAAGTTACAGATGCCAATGGACTGAAAGCAGTCAAGCTGACTTTTGACAGTGGCCTTCAATTCGATCTGAGCAAGTCTACACTGCGTGCTGCAGCAAAGAAGGATTTGGCCAACTTTGCTACTGTCTTGAAGAACAACACCGACTGTCTTGTAGACATTCAAGGCTACACAGATGCAACAGGTGGTGACAAGATCAATGTGCCATTGAGTCAGTCTCGTGCACAGGCTGTTAGCAGCTATCTGGTTTCTCAGGGTGTCTCTTCCAGCCAGTTCAAGAATGTTGCCGGCTACGGCAGTCAGAATCCAGTTGTCGACAAGACCGTCGCACCTGAGAACCGCCGTGTAGAAGTTTATCTCTATGCCAGCCCTGAAATGGTGCAGAAGGCCGAGAACGGAACGCTGAAATAAGTTAATAACAAAGAATATTGTTTTTTGCAATATCATTTGCAGAATAAATAAATAGGGGATGCAGGCTCATCAAGGGTCGGCATCCCCCTTTTGGCATGAATAGATTCAAGAAAATCCTTCGTTGGGGTGTCAGCCTTTTCTTTGCATCCTCAATATTGGCTGTCATTGCCTATCGTTTCATTCCGGTCTACATCACACCGCTGATGGTCATCCGTTGCTTCCAAAATGGCAGTCTGACGATGCATCATCAATGGATACCTCTTGAAGATATGTCTCCTCACATGCCCGTGGCAGTGATGTCAAGCGAGGACAGCCGTTTCCTCTTGCATCATGGCTTTGACTTCAATGCCATTGGTAATGCTGCCGAGCGCAACCTCAAGCACAAGCATGGAAAAAAGTTCGGTGCCAGTACTATCTCACAACAGACTGCCAAGAACGTGTTTCTCTGGCCAGGGCGGTCGTGGGTTAGAAAGGGATTTGAAGTTTACTTCACTGCACTCATCGAGCTCTTTTGGAGTAAGCAGCGTATCATGGAAGTCTATCTCAACAGCATTGAGATGGGCAACGGCATATATGGGGTAGAAGCATGCGCCAACTACAATTTTGGAAAAGACGCAAAAGACCTGTCGCGTGCGGACTGTGCCCTGATAGCTGCAACTCTCCCTAATCCCCGCAAATTCTCTTCGAAATATCCAAGTGGATATATGCGTCTGCGTCAACGGCAAATCATGGCTAATATGCGCTATATACCGTCTTTCCCTAAGGAGGGTGAAGACTACGATCCAAGGACTGCGGTAGGATCCACTTATCGTTGAATATTCATCACACTTGTCCAAACATATGACTATGACCCAAGAAGAACAGAATATCCTTTCCCAACTCAATGATGTCCAGCGTCAGGCTGTTGTATATGATGATGGACCTGAGCTGGTCGTTGCGGGAGCCGGATCGGGAAAGACCCGTGTACTCACTTATAAAATAGCGTGGTTATTGGAACACGAGCAACTCAAGCCGTGGACGATCTTAGCTCTTACTTTTACCAATAAAGCTGCCAACGAGATGAAGTCTCGTATCGCTCAACTGGTGGGAGAGGAACGGGCGCGTTATCTTCAGATGGGGACTTTTCACTCTGTCTTCTCTCATATTTTGCGAGTGGAAGCTCAATACATTGGTTTTCAATCAGGATTTACTATCTATGACGAGACCGACTCCAGATCCTTAATAAAAAATATCGTCAAGCAGATGGAACTTGATGATAAAAAATACAAGCCTGCTGAGGTACACAAAGCTATCTCCCGAGCTAAGAACGACTTGTGTACTGCTGAACAATATAGTAATGATGGCAGTCGCATAGAGCAAGACAGACAAAAAAACATGCCGGAAGTCTACAAGATCTATCTTGCCTATCAACAGCGCCTTCATCAGGCCAACGCCATGGATTTTGATGATCTGCTGATGTTGACCCATGAACTGTTTCAGAATCACGATGACATTCGACAGAAATATGCCACTCGTTTTGAATACGTATTGGTCGATGAGTATCAAGACACAAACTTTGTCCAGCAGCAAATCCTTTGGCAATTGACAAAGGAACGGCAGCGCGTATGTGTTGTCGGTGATGACTATCAGAGTATCTATGCCTTCCGTGGTGCCAAAATCGATAATATACTTAACTTCTCCTCCCGATATGAGCATGCTAAGGTATTCAAATTAGAACGCAACTACCGTTCCTCGCGTCTGATTGTCGCAGCAGCTAACTCGCTGATGAAACACAATCAGCGGCAAATTGAGAAAAACGTCTATAGCGAGAATGAGGAAGGAGACAAACTGACTATTCTCGAGACTCAGTCAGACAAACGGGAGGCGGCATTGGTCTGTCGGGAAATCAAGCGCATCAAGGCTCAAGAACATTGCCACTGGAGCGATTTTGCCATTCTTTACCGGACCAATGCTCAAAGTCGTCTTTTCGAGGAACAAATGCATAGCCCAGAAATGGGGATGGCCAATTGCTATCGTGTGTTTGGAGGGGTCAGCTTCTATCAGCGCAAGGAGATAAAAGACGCATTGGCATATTTCCGACTTGTTGTCAACTCCGATGACGAAGAGGCTTTTCGCCGAATCATCAATTATCCAACACGTGGAATTGGTAATACTACTATTCAGAAGATCATCTCCACAGCACAACAAAACGGAATAAGCCTGTGGGAGACCATCTGCCATCCCGGGCAATATGGATTATCTGTCAATCGCGGTGCACTTTCAAAACTTGATGCGTTCAGACAATTGATTCAGTCGTTTATCGATAAGCGTGGAGCTGTTGACGCATTAACATTGGGAAAGGAGATCTTGGAACGTAGTGGTATGAAAGCTGACCTTGATGCTGACAAAACACCCGAAGGCGAAAGTAAACGCGAGAACATAGACAGCCTCACTTCCGGCATTGCTGACTTTGTGCAGTCGCAGCAAGAACAAGGGCTTGAAGACCACGAACTATTGAGTGATTATCTTTCCACTGTGTCTCTGTTGACAGACATGGATAACGATGACTCGTCCAGTGACAAGATGACATTGATGACTATTCATTCTGCTAAAGGACTGGAGTTTGGAACGGTTTTCATCGTCGGCATGGAAGAAAACATTTTCCCAAGTCTGATGTCAGCAGACAGTCAGCGAGGATTAGAGGAAGAGCGTCGCTTACTCTACGTGGCTATTACGCGCGCTGAGCACCACTGTTATCTTTCTTGGGCACACACCCGTTGGCTCTTTGGCAAAATGGATCCTTACGTCAGAAAGAGTCGCTTTCTTGATGATATTGATCCAAAATATCTGACTATACGTGCGGAAGATGGCGGAGCAACAATACGCAATCATGGCGGATGGAACAGAAAGCCATGGGATGACGACGACTACGAAATCAATAAGCCTTATACAGGAAGTCATCCTTGGGGCGATGAATATCCCCGTTACAGTAGCCGTATGCAGAATTCACGCCCCGTAGCAGGGCAGTTTATGGCTGACCCGCAGCCAAAGATCACTAGACCCCACAGAGCTGAACAAGCTGTCAATCCGTTCTCGGCTTCTTTTGAACAGCAACTTCGGCAAAAAGGAAATTTCAAAAGAGTGGCAAAGGCAATGACCAACGGAGGTCGCGCCATTAGTTCTTCTGACGAGGGCAACGCGAATTGCATACATGCTAAATCCAGCAATAATGACGCGAGCAATTATGGTATCAAAGTTGGCTCAGTCATCCTTCATTCTCGTTTTGGCAAAGGGCAAGTGAAGAAAATAGAAGGTAGTGGAGAAAACTGTAAGGCTACTATCGACTTTGAAGAAACCTCGACGAAGGTGTTGCTTCTGAGATTCGCAAAGTTCAAAGTGCTTTCTATATAAATGACATTGTCCTCCCTTCCCATCGGAAAGGAGGACAAATGATATTAAGCTACTCTCGGAATACAATGCTTCCAACACAGTAACATTTAATAATCTTCATCTTCGCTGATATCCTCAGCTTCGAGGTTGAGTTCATCGGGACTTGTCTCGTACGTAGTGCGATAGCTCTCTTCGGTGAGTTTTTCATCATCGAAAGTATCGTCGTCGTCATCATCCTGCTTGAAGTTGTCGTCATCAATATCCTCTTCCTCGCCGTCTGTATTTTCCAAGTCCTTATTAGCCTCTTCGTCTTTTTCACTATCTTCTTCAGCAAGGAAGCTCGGAGCAGCTACGGCCTCAGGCTTTTCTTTGGCGAAGATAGCCTCAATCCAAAGGCCTTTAGGGATTTCCAAAACCTCAAATCCGTCATTGACTTTCTTTTCATAGAGACCGCCCGGCTTATGCAAGCGATCCTTGGGTAGCGTCGTAGTGGAGATGTCAAATCCGCTCTCGATGACGTCCTGGATGCTTTGGGACAGAGACTCCCAACCTCCACCGAAGTTGCGCTCCAAGACTTCGATGAGCTTGGAGGCGGAGATATGGCGGATGTTCTCGTAGGTCAAGTCTGTCACTCTCAAGATCGGACGTTTCTTGATAGCGAGTTTGGGATGATTGTCTTCTGGCTTGCCGATTTGGGAAACCTTAAAGCCGCGGTCCTCATACTTCTTGATGATCTCGGGCTTATCCACTTTTATTTCCTCAATATCAAAGGCAGTCTTGATAATGTCGGTATAATGGCGCATATTTTCTTTGAGATCTGCGTCTTTTTCGACAGCCTCCAAAAGTCGGAAGATATCATTCTCTTGCAAATCCCAAACATTACTCTTGGATAATGTCTTAACAGTAATTGCTTTTTTGTCTTTCATGGTCATTGATGTTATACGGTGCAAAAGTAACATTAAATTCCTAATAAGCAAACAAAATCAATAAATAATTTATGTCCAAAACTTAATGTTATCTGTCGGATGCATTGTTTTTCCACATTTGGGGCATGTTTGCTTGTTCCAAGGCTTGATATGACTGCTTCCGCAATTGAGACAGAGCCTGCCCGCCAAGGACGTGAAGGAGGGGGCTGAGTCAGCGATGACACCCCCCACAACCAAAGGTTGGATCGTTTTGCAATCTGGACAAGTGATCATTTCTATATGTTGTCCCATGAATCCGCGGCCTTCGTAGACATCAGCCTCGTAACCGCAGGATTCACATTTATATTTGATGATATGTGCCATAGGCTATGACTATTCTTTTGGATTTTCTATCAATTCTTGATAAAGATTCTCATATCTCCTGGCTACTTGTAGATAGTCGTGATGTTTCCTTATATATAGGATACTCTGCTCTTTGAGGGCTGTTATCATTTCGGGATGACTAATGAGTTGCTCCAGAGCATTGTAGACACTGTTTTCGTTTGGCTCTGTATTGATAATTGGTCGCAGACTCTCTTCGCCGAGAATATCGTAGTTTTCCGGTTCGCCGCCTCCTACACAGATAATTCCCCGTGACATCGCCTCAAGCCCGTTCATTGCGGGAGTATAGCTATAGAGCTGATCGAGGATCACGTCAGCATCGTTCATCATTTGAGTATATTTCTGGAAAGGTACTCCACAGGCAATCGAGAGCGAAACTTTCTTAGGGTAATTCCGTTTGAGCCTTTTGGCTGCTTCCAGCATGATATCAGTTCCTTTATATGCATTTCTTTGTTTGCTAATACCGATGAATATCTTTAAAGGCAGATGAACTTGGCAGTCTGCTTTATCCTTGGGACTCTTCTGCTTGATAGGGAACGGAATAAAAACTGTCTTGTCAGGAAATAAGGGCTGGTAACAAGCCCAATACTCATAGAGTCCCGCTACGATAGCATCACAGTCGTGAGCGATATATTGATTTAGATGCCCTTTGGGGGTGTCAAGCCAGTCTGCCCGTTCCTTCATAGCGTCATCATCAGTGCGCAGGTGATCACCAATGTTGAAGTCGCTGTATCTCAACGGCATTTTGGTGACATTTTCATGCACCCAATAGTAATCCATTCCATAAGCACCCATCACAACTTTCCCGTTGTTTCGCCGTAGATAGCGGTAGATGGGTAAAATTTTCTCAGCCTTGAGCTCCAGGAACATTGGATTGATGATTTGTACCACATCATACCCTCTCAGATGAGGCAGCGCGCTAATAAGTTGGGCAGCAAAACGCAAAGTACCAGCAAATCCAGGGTTACGACTGAAGTCGATGTCTCTCGGATAGTTCTTCCAAAAGTCACCGTTGCTGGCAACTACCACCTTGTGACCAAGCTTTCTCAGCCCCTCAGCCAATGTGTTATGAACATTGCTGTATTCACCTATCAGAAGAATCTTCATCTTATCGTTTTACTTTTAAGCCTCTCACAAGTAACTGTCTTCCCAAATGAGAACTTATCAGCTTTCGAAACAAAGTGTATTTGCGAGTATATTGACGGTCGGGTAGGGGGTAAAGCTCCATTTCCTGCAAGATGTCGATGGCAGCGTCCAGTCTCTGTCTGCTTTGCGTTTGCACGATGATTTGATAGAGATAGTCCATCGTAAGTTGAGCCACACGACGTTCCAAGGCAATTTTGCTCTCTACCGGCGATTGACTTGATATGCGTTTGAGGTGCACAATTACTTGAAGGATGTCTCCTAATCTTTTGTCGATGATCTTTGTATCTGTACTGTGGGTAATGGATCCTGTTCGCTGACGATAGTAATAAGCCGGCGCATTGGTGTCGAAAACGCGTTTGCTGCGTAGTAGCAGTTGCGGAGTAAACTCTTCGTCTTCATGATAAATGCCAGATGTAAACTTCAAGTCTCCCAATACGTCTTTTCGGAAAATGTATCCGCACGCGGCTGCTCTCATATTCTTTTCTGTCATATATTCACATCCGCTCACTGGCTGTGGCGCAGAGAAAGCAGTGTCAGAACCATTGCTGGATGTCATGTGGAAAAACACCATGTCAGGCTGTTCGTAACGTACAAAGTCAAGACAATGTTCGTATGGAGCAGTTACCAAATAGTCATCACCATCGACAAACTGAATGTATTCGCCATTCGCCCATTGCAGTCCATGATTCCTTGCTGCCGAAAGTCCCTGATTGGCTTGGCGTATATACATAAGTGCATTTTTCTTCGACAGAAAGTCAATCGGCGATCTGTCCGATCCGTCATCGATGAGGAGAATCTCTCTTTCATCCTCACTGAGCGATAAGGATAATATGCTGTTCAGACATTCCTCCAAAAGTGTCACCGGAAGATTATACGTGGTTATAATGAAGCTGACGAGTGGTTTCGGCATACTAATTTATGTATCTTGCAGAGTGTTTTAAGCCCCAACAAGTGGAGAACTTTCAATTTTATAGTATTATGATAGGGAAGGATCGGAAAATCTTGGCGAATTTTACCCGTTGAGCGGAAGACATCCAACTGAATGTTCAGCACATCAGCATAGTAGTCGGCCATCAGCCGGTCATACTCTTTTACTTTTTGCTTTGCTCTTTTGTCGGCTGCCATTCGACGAAGCATGATCAGATTGCCGTCAAGAAGACTGTTGAGATCCTTGGCTCCCGCCCTTTGCGTGATGCCATTGGGATTGAAGGTATAGTAATATAATCCTATGTCTGTGGTTGCTACTCGGTTACAGTGACGCAGTACTTGAGGTAACGTAAAAGTGTCCTCAAATGTTCTGCCTTCCGGAAATCTCACATTTTGCCACACTTCTCGCTTGTAGACTTTGTTACATGCATAAGTGTGCTGCCATGCTTTTGTCTCCAGCCAGTAGACAGCATTGAAAGTGTATTCACGCCGGGGGAAGGTGACCCGTCTCTGCCGTGGTGAGCCGAAGTGGCGATAAAGGGGAAATTCCAGCATGTCGTAATCCGGATGGATGGAAAGCTGCTCCATCAGCTCCTTTAATGTGTCAGATGCTAAATAGTCATCACTGTCCACAAACATGATATAGTCACCCTTTGCTTTCGAAAGACCGGCGTTGCGTGCAGCACTCAACCCACTGTTTCGTTTCAGCCTGATGTGCTGAATACGGCCTTCTCTCTTCGCATAGTTCTCACATGTCTTTGCGCTTCCGTCTGTTGAAGCATCATCTACAAGAATCATCTGCCAGTCACGAAAATCTTGTGTCAAAATGCTGTCCACACATCTTTTCAGCGTGCTTTGTGTCTGATAAACGGGTATGATGATGCTCAGTTTCATTTTGTGTCTTTCATTAATTCCTTGAAGAAAGCGTTTAAATCTTCATCCAGGCCTTTCATGATATCTCCACCGACAATCACAGTGTCGTCATCAGCTACAAAAAGCTCAGCAATATGCTCCTTGTCCTCATTTTCCAACACGATGCTGTAAGGCTTCAGTATACCCATTGACTCCACATTGCAATGATTCTTCTTCAGATAGCGTCTGAGGATGAGCGTGACACCGTCATAAAAGTCCTCGTCTTTCTGGTTGATCCATTGTTCTACCACACACCTTGTTATCTCTTGATCGTCATCGTCAAAAGCAGTAAGCTCACCTGTCTCCTGATTGGTCCGCACGTGAATGTCGGTCATAATAGCATTGTCACATTGCGATGGAAACTTTTCTGCCACCTTGCGGAAGAATCGGTCAAGTTGTTGTGTCGTTTGTTCTGTTGCCTTTATCATTGCTGTTATCTTTACATGTTTTGTTTCTGCAAACTTACACAAAAAAAATGGTATTTGAGCGAAGATTACTAAAAACTTTCTGAATCTGTACAGAATATATGTAGAAACATCCATCTGTACAATAATCACTATGTGCCGTAATACCTTATTATTTTTCCACTTTGTGAAGAAATATATGGAAATACAATAGACTTTTGAAATATTTTAGAAAACAATTGAGATTATTTCAAATAAAAATATTATCTTTGCAAAAAATATCTGAGCACATAATATCTATGGACATGAAGCAAACGATTTTAGTGACTGGTGGCATGGGATTTATTGGATCCCATACTACAGTTGAATTAATAGAGGCAGGATATAAAGTTGTTATTGTTGACGACCTCTCTAATTCAAATGTCAAAGTACTGGATGGTATCGAAAAGATTACAGGCGTGCGTCCAGATTTCGAAAAGGTAGACTTGCGTGATAAGCAGGCTACTGAAGAAGTGTTTAAGAAACACCCTGATATTGAGGGAATTATCCATTTCGCAGCAAGTAAAGCAGTAGGGGAGAGTGTCCATAAGCCTTTACTGTATTATCGCAACAATATAGTATCTCTCATCAACCTTTTGGAGCTCATGCCCAAATATGATGTCAAAGGTATCATCTTCTCTTCAAGTTGTACCGTTTATGGTCAACCAAAGCCGGAGAATTTGCCCGTTACAGAAAATGCGCCTCATCAAAAGGCAACTTCTCCATACGGCAACACCAAGGAGATCAACGAGCAAATCATTTATGATTATATACATAGTGGTGCCAACATCAAAAGCATCATCCTGAGATATTTCAATCCTATCGGTGCTCATCCTTCTGCGCTGATTGGAGAATTGCCCAATGGCGTGCCCGCCAATCTGATCCCTTATGTCACTCAAACAGCCATAGGCATCCGGGAGCAGTTGACCATCTTCGGAAATGACTACAATACTCCCGACGGCACTTGTATCCGTGACTATATCTATGTAGTTGATCTGGCTAAAGCCCATGTCGCAGCAATGGCTCGTGTGCTGGATCAGAATGCCGAGCCTATCGATTACTTCAATATCGGCACCGGACATGGAAATTCAACATTAGAGATCGTTGAAACCTTTGAAAAGGCAACCGGTGTGAAGCTCAATTGGAAATACGGCCCCCGTCGTGAAGGTGACATTGAAAAGATTTGGGGCGACTGCACCAAAGCCAACAATGTTTTGGGGTGGAAAGCGGAAACACCGCTCGATGATGTCTTGCGCTCTGCATGGAAATGGCAGCTGAAGTTGCGAGAAGACGGTGTAATGTAAGACACTTTTGAGTAGAAGATCATTTTAATCTCTCTTATCATATTTCGATTTATAGCGGTGACTTAGATCCCGCAATTTTGTGTTTGTGTTGTTGTGAGGTTCCGGCGTGAGTCGGGGCCTCATCTTTTTTATAGTGACTGTATTCGTTTTATGAGGGTTAATCATGCCGTGCTTTTGTCTGATGAAGAAAATGTTATCTGCATGAGAATAATTTCGCTAATCTGTGATGTTAGAATGTAATGGTGGTATGAAGAATACTTTTACCTCAATGCCGTTATCAGCCGAAGAAGTTTTGACCTATAGGTCAAAAAAAATCCCGCAATGCCTGTTTATCGACATCGCGAAAGTTTTTTTATGCAGTATTCATTTTTAGCGAACACCAATTAATATATTTCTACGGAAAAAAGCCCCTGTTAAGCCAAAAACGGCAAAACAAGGGCCAAGTTGTATAGTGTCTCAAATGGAGACTTCTTTAATAAATATATGATAAAGAAATCTTTATAACTCTCTTTCCTACGACACCTTTTCAAACGACAGCTCGTTTTTCTCTTCTTTCTTATCGATGTTGATGGTATCACCTTTCTTAACATCTCCAGAGAGAATCAACTCGCACAAGCCATCTTCAACGTATGTCTGTATGGCCCGTTTCAAGGGACGAGCGCCGAACTGGATATCATAGCCTTTAGAAGCTACGAATTCCTTTGCGGCATTTGTAAGCTGAATCATCAACCCCTTCTCTTCAATGCGCTTATAAAGCCCAGTGAGCTCAATGTCGATGATTTTCTTGATGGAATCTAAATCGAGTTGGTCGAAGGTGATAATATCATCAAGACGATTGAGAAACTCCGGTGAGAACTGCTTGCTCAGACTCTTTTGGATTACAGAGCGGGCATATTCCTTATCTTTGTCGCTCAGATTGCCCATATTGGAGATTCCACCGGCATTGAAGCCCACACCATGACTAAACTCTTTCAACTGACGTGTACCAGCATTAGAAGTCATGATGATCACCGTATTGCGGAAGTCTACCGTCCGCCCGTTGCCATCTGTGAGCCTTCCTTCGTCGAGCACTTGCAGCATCAGATTGAAGACATTGCCATGAGCTTTCTCTATCTCGTCAAGCAAAACGATGGAGTAGGGATGACGACGCACTTGCTCCGTCAGCTGTCCACCTTCCTCATAGCCTACATATCCTGGAGGCGCACCGATGAGTCGGGATACATTAAAGCTCTCGGTGTATTCGCTCATATCTATACGAATGATCGAATCCTTTGACCCGAACATGTTTTCAGCCAAGCACTTTGCCAAATAGGTTTTACCGACTCCCGTTGGACCCAAGAACATAAAGGCTCCAATAGGGTGGTTGGGATCTTTGAGTCCTACTCTGTTGCGCTGGATGGCCTTCACGAGCTTCTCTATTGCTCCGTCCTGTCCAATCACACGTTTTTTCAGCTCCTGACCCATATCTCTGAGTCGTACGGACTCGCCTTTCTCCATGCGCTGCACAGGCACACCACTCATTCTTGACACCACGCCGGCTACATCTTTGTCCGTTACAATCTGACGAGACTCGGCATCACCATTTTGCCAAGACTGCTGCAACTCATGAAGTTCTTGTTCAAGATGGGTCTGACGATCGCGGTAGACAGTAGCCAACTCGTAATTCTGACTTTTGACAGCCTGCTCCTTCTTGTCTTTGACCTCGCTGATTTCTTTCTCCTTCTCTGTGATCTCAGGTGGAACTTGAGCATGCAGCAAACGTATGTGGGCACCTACTTCATCAAGTGCGTCGATTGCCTTATCTGGGAATTCACGGTCTGTAATATAGCGTCCGGTCAGACTCACACATGATTGCAGAGCCTCATCGGTGTAGGTTACATGATGATGCTCCTCATATCGGTCTTTGATGTTATGGAGTATCTGTAGAGTCTGGTCGGCAGTAGTTGGTTCTACCAGTACCTTTTGGAATCTCCGCTCCAAGGCTCCATCCTTTTCGATTGTCTTACGGAATTCGTCAAGCGTAGTAGCACCTATACACTGGATCGTGCCACGAGCCAAGGCTGGCTTCATGATATTGGCAGCATCCATAGTACCAGGAGAAGATCCGGCTCCGATAATCGTATGAATCTCGTCAATAAACACAATGATGTTGGGATTCTGCTCCAACTCTTTGATCAGCGCGCGAATACGCTCTTCAAATTGTCCACGATATTTGGTTCCGGCAACGATTCCAGTCATGTCCAGACTAACCAACCGCCGGTTGAAAAGCACAGGTGATGTATGGTGCATCACGATTTGCTGTGCCAATCCCTCAACAATGGCACTTTTGCCCACTCCCGGCTCACCAATGAGTATAGGATTGTTTTTCTTGCGACGACATAGAATTTCTGTGACACGCTGTATTTCCTTCTCTCTGCCTACGACGGGATCAAGCTTACCTTCGGCGGCAGCACGAGTGAGATCTGTAGAGAAGTTGTCCAATACAGGAGTTTTGCCATTACCATGCTGTGCAACATCGGTTTGCGTTGACTTCATGTGACTACCTTTCATATTGTCACCCTCTTCAAAATCTTCCTCATCTTCATCAGGAAGTCCTATTCCATCGGTTGAAGGCTTTTTCTGTAGTAATTTGGCAACTTGGTCATAGTCTACGTGATGAGCTTCGAGAACTATCTTTGCCCCATTGTCGATTTGGTCATGAAGAATGGCCAAAAGCACATGTTGGGTATCCACGATGGACGTGTGCTGAATACGAGCCTCCAAAACTGCCAGCCGTAAAATATTGCTGGCCTGTTCGTTGAGTACTATATCATTGACAACATTTGGGTTGGTAGCGCTTGATACCACATTTGTTCTTACTCTCTGCTCCAATTCCTCTTTGACTTTGGATATGTCAACATTCAATCTGTTAAGCAAATCGATGACGATATCTTCTTTCTCCCGGAGAATTCCCAAGAGAATGTGTTCCGGACCCACCGAAGTGCTGGCCAGGCGTGTCGCCTCTTCCTGGCTAAAAGCCAGAACCTGTGAAACTTTGGGTGAAAACTGACTGGTCATATTTCCTTTTTACCTTTCTTTTTCTGTTAGATACGATGCAAATATACTTCTTTTTGCTCTAAACTGCAAGGACTATGCCAAAAAAAAACTTATTCATGGCAAATCAGACTATAAGGGCAATTATCGCATCGCTTTGTGTGGCTGGTTGGCGTGAAATCAATCAGCGGATTAAAGATCTCCGCCAGCAGTTGCTTCACAAGGTCAGAGAACTCTGGCCACATCACGCTAATGTCATCAATGATCTCACGCTGTCCACGTCCAATGGAAAACGTCAATATAGGATTGTAGTTTTCTGCTGATGCCTGACGGATGAAGAGCAACGCTGGAGCAACGGCTTGCTGTGTCATATTCCCAACCTTTTTATAAGAGTTGACACCATATTTTACAACGCCTGCATATAGCATTGATTGCAAATAATAAGTGGAGTGTTTATTCTCTATATTGTCTGTATTGAAGATATCCTTGACACAGGCAGGCAGCGAGGTTAAAGGTTTACCAGTCTTGTAGTCCACAATTCTGACGACCCACTTTCCTCCCTGATTGATTCTGTCGATGCGATCTACCTTTCCCCCGATATGTAAGCTATACTGCTGTCCGTTGACATCAAAGGACACTTTGTCATAAAAGTTTTCTTCCAATGCCAAAATGTCAAACGGAGCACAAGCGGCATCCAAACGCAAAAGCCGTTGCAGATAAAGCTTAATCACATTTTTATTGAGCATCTGCAATCCATTGTATTGAGGAATGAACTGATTCTCTTTGGCGTGAAAGAGTATATCACGGAAGGCCTGGTCTATGATATGGTCTAAAAAGCCCGCATCCTTAAGTGCTGCTTGAATCATCTCCTTAGTAATAGTGGGCTGTTGCTCACTGAGCTGACGGTAGATCAGCTCCGCACTGTGATGGAACAAGTCGCCAAACATCGTATTGTCAATCTCGTCAATATTATCTTCTTCCTGTTCTTGCAGTTGGCAGATGACATGATAGTAAAACTTCAATGGGCATCTCATATATTTGTCTAAGGCGGAAGGAGAAATGCTCTTCATGGCATGAAGTACGTTCATCACCTCCGGTGTCTTATGCTTTGCCATGCACTGTCGGGGACTCTGATTTTGTCCTGCGGTCAAAGTGTAGCGTCCAATATGCTGAGAACCATAACTGTCGACCATGAGTTTCAACATAAACCGGCTCATTTCTCCTTTCTGCCCGTCATCTGTTGCATTATTATATAATAAGGTGACATCCTGCGCTCTTTGTATCAGAGACTGGAAATAATAAGCAAAAATTGCCACTTTGTTTTCAACCGTGGTCAAGCCATAGCCAACACGGATGGAATGAGGAATGAAGGAAGCATCATTGATATTCTTTGGCAGTTTACCCTCATTACATGACAGCAAAATCACGTGGTCAAAGTCAAGGTTTCTCGTTTCCAGAACACCCATGACCTGAATGCCAATAGCAGGTTCTCCATGAAAAGGAATAGCTGTCGATTGGATCAGTTGCGACATCAGCCGCTGAAGAACATAAACGCTTACCAGCTGCTTTCCATTTTTTTCATCAACATGTCTATGAGTCTGACTGTCAGACTTATGAATATAGACTGACATGATTTCATCTAGCCGGTTCAACAATGTATACATAGAAAATATGGACTGATGGAGTAGGGGATCATTAATACTGCGTGTGTTCTGTCCTATGATTTTAAGCAAGTCAGTCATCCAGGACATCAGGGGCAGTATTCCGTTTCTTTCCTCTAAGGGCTGAAAAAGCAAAGACAAATTTTCGTCATATCCATCTGTCAGTTCCTTTATAGTTGGATAATATCGGTGATTACCATTCAACTGCGATGCTAAAGTTTTGCAGTCATCAGAAAGATATTGAGCATAAGGATGCAGCAACACCCTATTGATGTATTGCAGCTGGAAGTGTTTGCGATCGCTGGTCAATCCTTTCAGTTGTAAAGCTATAAGTGCATCAACCCAAACGCTGACCTCTGAGGCATTCAGTGGAAAGCCTGTTGTGACATTTACATTTTTGATATTGCAGGGCAAACTATGAATCACTGATGGCAAAAGATTCTCATCTGCCATGACGACAGCCGTGCGGTTGCCATCATCAATACGGCCGTTATTAGCAAGCCATTGGCCAACATATCGAGCTTGTATTTCTTCTGTTGGTGCAGATATCAGACTGACAACCTTGTGCGTTTTCATATTGTCGAAGACTTCAGCAGAATTGATACCGATGCTGGCTAAACTCTTATTGAGTTGATTGGGAAACATATCAAGATACTGTTTGATATACTTTCCAGCATCCTCGTTGATGTAATTGACATCGTAGTCCCAGTAGAATTCTGCCTTACCTTCCATTTTCAGTCTTCTGAAAAGGTCTTGCTCTACCTTTTGCAAGAGGTTGAAGCCCACAAAGATGTAAGTCTCATATTGAAAATCTATGTATTTCTGTTCGATCACTTCCCGATAGAGCATACCCTCATAAGCCAGTCCCTGCTTCTTCAGCCTCTGATGAAGCTCGTGATAGATACTGCCGAGATGTTCCCAAATGTTTTTGAAGCGACGCTGCAAAAGAGAATCTTGCATCATCGTGTGAAAGAACACTTCCAAGCTCTGTCTTTGGGTGTCTGTCAGGAAACTGAAATCATTCATCTCTTCCCAAGCTTGCAAGTCAATGAAGAGTTTGTCGGGATCTACTTCGTTTTTGTCGATATCATCAAAATCTGATAACATCAGCTGCCCCCAAGAATAGAAATGGTCGAGTGTTTCGTCAGAACCTGTAATATCGCAGAAAACGTTGTAAACCTGGAAAACGAGCGTAATGGGGTCTGGAACCAACAACTCACTATGTTCGCGAAATAATTCGCTGATTGTAATATATTTAGGACTCCACAATGCATGACCAACTTCTTGAAATAATTCTCGATTGAAAAAAATCGAGGCGCGCTTATTTGGAAAGACGATGGCTACCTTGTTAAGGCTTTGTCCATGTTTTGCCAAGACATCTTTTGCTACAAAATGCAAAAAGGAAGTGTCAGATTTATGGATATCGCTCAGATGAGACATAATTGCTAAAGAATGTTTGGTGACGAGTAAAAAAAATATAAGGTAGCCTTCTGTGAAAGACTACCTTATGCAAATACTAATTATTTTTAGTGTAGAGGAAACGTTTTATTGAACGCTTTGGTGTCTTCTCAAACTCGCTGTCGTGGAGTCTGATCTCAGACAGATGACAGTAAGCGGGCAGCTCTGCATTGAGTTGCTTTCGATTTTGCTCCATGATCGTGTTGAGATCTGAATTGCTGAACCCTATCTGCTTTGCAGCATCCAAGTCAGGGTAGACCAGTCCCACGAGTTTGTTGTCCTCCTGGATGACTACGCTCTCCAATACCATGGACATCGAGTTGAGCTTATCTTCAATCTCCTCAGGGTAGATGTTTTGACCGTTGGATCCCAGCAACATGTTTTTTGAACGTCCTTTAATAAAGACATTTCCATCTGCATCCATCAAACCTAAATCCCCGGTATGGAACCATCCGTCTGTATCGATGCTGGCTTTTGTAGCCTCTTCATTTTTATAATAGCCCAACATCACATTTGGTCCTTTTGCCAAAATCTCGCCTGGGATATTGGCCGGATCCTTACTCACTACTTTCACTTGCATGTTCTTGGCCGCACGTCCGCAAGAGCCTGGAACGTAAGTCTTGTAGTCAGCATAGCAAATGATGGGGGCACATTCTGTAGCACCATAGCCCACAGTATAATGGAATCCTATGCGATGCAGAAACTTCTCCACTTCTTGGCTAAAAGCGGCTCCACCAATAATCACTTCATAAAACTCTCCACCAAAAGCTTTTGTCACCTGGTCACAGATCTTTTCATAGACACGTTTGTTAATACCCGGCATTTTCATCAACAGACGGAGCTTAGGATCCTGAATCTTTGGGAACACTTTCTTCTTGATAATTTTCTCTATGATCAGTGGCACAGAGATGATTATCTTAGGCTTAATCTCAGAAAAAGCTTGTGCGATAATTGCAGGAGAAGGAATACGGGTCAGATAGAAAACATGACAGCCTGCAATGAATTCGAAAAGAAATTCAAAGGACATCCCATACATGTGAGCCATCGGCAGAATGCTAATCACGCTATTGCCTTTCTTTACAACATCTCCTAACACGGAATAGGCAAAGTCGATATTGCTCCACAGAGCCCGATAGGGAATCATGACACCTTTTGAGAATCCGGTAGTACCACTTGTGTAGTTGATTACGGCCAATTCATCGGGAGACTGTTCCATATAATAGTGGACATGCTCCTTGCGGAAATACTTAGGATATCTCTGTCCGAAGATTTCGTTGAGATGCTCACGTGCATAAGTCAGTTTGTCTGTACGTGAGAGTACAAGCGAATAGTCTGGGATGTAGATGATTCCTTCCAGTGAAGGCATCTTTGTAGCATCGATCTGTGTAGCTACCACATCTCCCACAAATAAGATTTTAGCATCGGAATGGTTGACGATGTTATGGATCTGTTCTGCTGTAAACTCATGCAGAATGGGGACAGCAATAGCACCATAGGTAAGCACGGCAAGAAAAGCTGCTGCCCAAGCAGCACTGTTTCGGCCGCAAAGTGCAATCTTGTCACCCTGCTTGACACCGGAACTTTCAAACATGATATGAAGCTTTTCTATCTTGCGGGCAACATCGTGATACTGTAATGTTGCGCCTTTAAAGTCAGTCAGCGAGTCGAGATCCCAATGGTCTACGATGCTTTTCTGAATCATCTGATTGAAGCTGGGAATAGAGCCTGTCATATCTTTAGATAAATAATGTATTCTTTAATTTTTTTTGTATGTTAATGATCAATAAACGTCTTTATAGAGATAACGCTTGATGGATTTCTTGGGAGTCTTCTCAAATTCATCGGGATACAGTTTGATCTTGCTGATCTTGCAGAAAGAAGGCAACTGTGCGTTGAGTTCCTTGCGGTTTTGCTCCATGATGTTGTTTAAGTCCGATTCTGAAAATCCCATAGATTGTACTTCGTCCATATCGGGATGCACCAGTCCCACGAGTTCTTCCCCGTGCTGAATGATCAGACTTTCATTGACCATGGCCATAGCATTCAGCTTATCTTCAATCTCTTCAGGATAGACGTTCTGTCCGTTTGATCCAAGAAGCATGTTTTTGATGCGCCCTTTGATAAATAAATGTCCATCTTCTGACATCGTGCCCAAATCGCCAGTATGAAACCAGCCTTCATCATCAATAACAGCCTTCGTGGCTTTTGGATTCTTATAATATCCGGTCATCACGTTCATGCCCCGAGTAAGAATTTCGCCTGGCACGTTCAGAGGATCTTCACTGAGTATCTTGATTTCCATATGGTCAACACAAGTGCCGCAAGATCCCGGTGTAAAGTCATGCCAATCTGAGTAAGTGATCATGGGACCGGTCTCTGTGGTGCCATAACCGAGCGTAATAGGGAAATGAATTGAAGTAAGGAAGTTTTCCACTTCCTTGCTCAAACTGGCACCACCGATAATAATCTCGTAGGTCTTTCCGCCCATGATGTTCATCACCATTTGTTCTACACGCTCCTTGACCAATTTGTTTACGCCTGGAAGCTTCATCAATATGGCAACCCGAGTACTGTCAAGTGCGGGCATCACTTTCTTGCGAATGATCTTTTCCAAGATCAACGGCACTGAAACGATCAAGTCGGGATGAATATCCATGAATGCCTGCTGAATGACAGTGGGGCTGGGTAATCGAGTCAAGAAATAGAGATGATTGCCTAGACAGAACTGCAAAAGGAATTCGCACGACAGCCCATACATGTGCGCCATCGGCAAAATAGACAACACTTCGCTGTTTGGCTTCATTTTGCTGCCAATAGCCCGTGTCAGGAAATCGAGATTACTCCATAGCGAACGATATGGTAACATCACTCCTTTAGAGAAGCCCGTTGTGCCGCTGGTGTAATTGATCATAGCGGTTTCTTCGGGCATATCGTCATGATAATGAACATGTTCCTTACGGAAAAATTTAGGATATTTGCGACCATACAACTCATTGAGATGCTCCATGGCATGGCTCAAATGCTCAGAACGACATGTCAGCAAGGAGTTGTCGGGCATATACACAACACCTTCAAGATTAGGCATCATTGAATAATCCAACTCTGTCGCCACTACATCGCCTACAAAGAGCAGACGCGAATCAGAATGATTGACAATGTTATAGACTTGTTCAGACTTGAACTCATGCTGTATAGGAACAGCTATCACACCATAGGTCAATGCCGCGAGGAATACACAAGCCCACGCCGAACTGTTTCTGCCACAAAGCGCGATCTTGTCACCGGCTTTGATGCCACATTCGTCAAATACAATGTGCAGCTTCTCAATTTTGCGGGCTACATCATGGTATTGGAGTGTGGCTCCTTTATAATCGGTGAGCGCATCTTTATCCCAATTGCTTTTGATAGTCTGCTCTATCAGAGAGTTGAAACTATATTTATTTTCCATTGCACAATCTTCAAAATTTTGTGCAAAGGTACAACCTATAATGCACAATTCCAAAAAATATGTGCATTAATTTCTCCTAATCTATCATTTTTCTAAGCTTTACTCATATTTCATAGTCTTTGCAGGGTGTATATGCGAAACTAAATAACTTGGAGCTATCAGCACGAATACACTGATGAAGAGCGTAGCGATGTTTAGCAAGACGATCAGAGGCACATTCAACTCTATTGGTACCGTATTAACATAATAAGTTGCCGGATCCAGCCTGACTATACCAAAGTATTTTTGAATCAGGCAAAGTCCTATACCCACCAAGTTGCCAATGAGCAAGCCCTTACCAATGATAAACACGGCAAACCATAGGAAGATATGGCGGATCGTCTTGTTCCGCGCACCCAAACTCTTGAGTGTACCGATCATCGTAGTACGCTCCAATATGATAATGAGCAGACCGGAAATCATCGTCACAGTAGCCACGGCCATCATCAGCAGCAGAATGATATAGACGTTTACATCCAAAAGATCCAACCAAGAGAATATTTGAGGGTTAAGCTCTCTGATGGTTTGAGCTACATAAGTCTGCCCGTAGTGATCAGTATGCTTATTGATCTTGCTGACAAAGTACTGATCCACTTGATCTACCTTGTTGAAATCATTCACTGTTACGGCAATTCCTGTCGCTTGATCTTCTTTCCAACCATTAAGTTTTATGGTTGTGTATAGATCTGTTAAGCACATCAGATTGTCGTACTGACTCAAATTGGTCTGATAGATGCCGGTGATTTTAAATCTTCGCATTCTAACTCCATTGTTATCAATGAAGTAAGCAAATACCCGGTCACCAGTTCTCAATCTGAGCTTGTCAGCCATGGCCTGCGAAATGGCCAATTCATTCGATGCCTGACTATCAGAGAAGTGGGGTAGTGAACCGGCTACTAAATGCTGATGAAAGAACGTTGAGTCAAACTCTTGTCCTAATCCTTCAAACATGACGCCAAGGAAATCGTTGTCCGTTTTCAGCACACCTTGTTTATATGCGAATCGCTCTGCATGTTTAACACCAGAAATATGCTTTATGACATTCATCATGGAGTCGCCCACAGCAACAGGACTCTGATCACCATCCATCTGATTCATGAAATTGGTAACTTGGATATGTGAGCCAAAACCAATCACTTTATCTCGGATAGAATGCTTGAAGCCGATGACGATGCACACCGATGCTATCATCACTGCCAAACCGATAGCGATGCCGGCTGTGGCTATCGTTATTGCTGGTCGTGACACTCTTTTCTTATCTCTCGGTGTACGATAGATACGCCGGGCTATGAACAAAGGAAAACTCATCGCAGTTCGGTTCTTCCAGGGTATGCTTCCAATGCCTTGCTTAGAACAACAAGAGCACGTTCCAAATCTTCTTTTTTCAGCACATAGGCAATGCGCACCTGATTGATGCCCGCGCCAGGAGTCGTATAGAATCCGGCAGCAGGTGCCAGCATCACAGTTTCACCTTCGTAATTGAAGGTCTCCAGACACCAGCGACAGAATTTTTCTGAGTCATCAACTGGTAGTTGAGCTACAGTATAGAAAGCACCCATAGGAATAGGGGAGTATACACCCGGAATGCGGTTAAGACCATCTATCAGGCATTTACGTCGCTCTACATATTCGTCGTAAACATCACGATAATACGATTCTGGCGCATCAAGCGAAGCTTCTGCCACAATCTGACCAATCAAAGGAGGAGACAAACGTGCCTGACAAAACTTCATAACAGCCTTCCTAACTTCCGCATTTTTGGTAATGAGTGCTCCGATACGAATACCGCATTCGCTGTAACGCTTTGATACAGAATCTATTAATATAACGTTCTGTTCGATACCTTTCAGATGCATGGCACTGATATACGGACTCCCCGTGTAGATATATTCCCGATATACCTCGTCAGAGAAGAGATAAAGATCGTATTTCTTCACCAAATCACGTATCTGATTCATCTCACGCCGTGTATAAAGATAACCGGTAGGGTTGTTGGGGTTGCAGATCATGATGGCGCGTGTCCGGTCATTGATCAATTCTTCAAATTTTTCAACCTTAGGGAGAGAGAATCCTTCCTCGATAGTCGTTGCGATCGTGCGAATCTTGGCTCCTGCAGAGATAGCAAAAGCCATATAGTTTGCGTAAGCTGGCTCAGGTACAATGATCTCGTCGCCAGGATTCAAACAACTCATAAAAGCGAAAAGCACAGCTTCTGATCCGCCAGAAGTGATGATAATATCGTCGGGCGTAACCTGAATATTATATTTCGCGTAGTAATCTACCAATTTAGTCCGATACGACAAATACCCTTGCGAAGGTGAATACTCCAAGATTTTGCGATCGATATGTTTTAAAGCATCCAGTCCAACTTGTGGCGTTGGCAAGTCAGGCTGTCCGATATTTAAATGGTAAACCTTGATACCTCTTTGTTTGGCTGCAGCTGCCAATGGTGCCAATTTCCTAATTGGAGACTCTGGCATCTCAAGTCCACGGACTGATATTTCAGGCATTTCTCTAAAACTTTATATTGCGTGAATAAATATTGCTTACTAATAATTTAAATCAGTGCTTCTCAAAAAATTATAGCCTTTATTGATCAGCAAATGCAAAGTTAATGATTTTTCTTGATAGAGCCAACTTTGAGTGTTATTTTTTAAATCTCAATCTGCTTTTATAGAAATTTTTTTCACTTATTTATCATAATGTTCATTATATAAAAACTAGTTTCTAAGCTTCAAAAAGAAAATTCATCAATCTTTCAATGACATGTAATAGTAACTATTCAGCTTCCATATCGCCCTTTGGCGATAACAAGTTGTTGATATAACTGGAGATTTTTAGTTATAGAGAAGCGATAGATACGACCGCGCTATCCGTAGTCCTAACCTGCATAATTCATACCGTCTTAAGACAAAACCTCGTTTCTATAAAAACGAAGCTGTTGGATAAGAAACTGTAGTTTTGTCGAACCTATGCCGTTATTTTGATGTCCCAAGCATTGGCTCATGGGTTCTTCTGTTTCTAAATTACACCCGACTCACACCAAGCTTTATGGCCTCAAAGTTACGAAGATATGTGTAGACACGATTTGTCGGATGAACCTTTTTCTTTTCCTCCCCTACACCGCTACACCGCTACATCGCTACACCGCTACATTTATAGCTATCGCATGTCGGAAAAATCAATATTATAAAATAAAAAGAAAGATCATACAAACAATATAAAATACTAATTATTAATATATTAATTAATATTATAATATATAATAATATAATATATTTTCATTCTATAGTCTCATTTTCAGCGTTTTGACGACCGAATATCAGAATGCACCTTATGTAGCGGTGTAGCGGTGTAGCAGTGTAGCGCAAACTTCATCCGTATCAACATTCAAATTCAAACCACCATTATAAGGCTCTCAGAATAGCTGTCCGAACTATGCAGAGCATAAAGACGGATCTACCAAGCCACAAAAAGGAAATCGAACGTTACCGACGTTAAAATATCATAAATACAGCATAACCCACTGATCCGGTGAATGATATATGGGAAAAAAGCAGTATCTTTGCAGCCGATTTGAATGGGTGTGGGTATACTGCGCCCTATAGATTCACATAAAGTCTAACTTTATTAATTCATTAACAACAAAATTTTTTATGTCAGATTTTAACAACGTCAAGAACGTGCAGCCATTGGCCGACTTCAACTGGGACGAGTTTGAGAACGGCAGCAGCTCCAACGTGAGCAAGCAAGATCTTGAGAAGGCCTACGATGAGACCCTCAACAAGATTCAGGAGCACGAGGTAGTAGAAGGTACCGTCATCTCCATCGACAAGAAGGAAGTAGTCGTCAACATCGGCTACAAGAGCGATGGTATCATCCCCGCTTCCGAGTTCCGTTACAACCCCGACCTGAAGGTTGGCGACAAGGTAGAAGTCTATGTGGAAGACCAGGAGGACAAGAAGGGTCAGCTGGTACTTTCTCACAAGAAGGCTCGCCTGAGCAAGAGCTGGGAACTCATCAACAAGGCTATGGACAACAACGAGGTCATCCAGGGCTATATCAAGTGCCGTACTAAGGGCGGTATGATCGTTGATGTCTTCGGTATCGAGGCCTTCCTCCCCGGCAGCCAGATTGACGTTCATCCTATACGCGACTACGACATGTTCGTGGGCAAGACCATGGAGTTCAAGGTGGTGAAGATCAACCAGGAGTTCCGCAACGTTGTCGTTTCGCACAAAGCACTCATCGAGGCCGAGCTCGAGGCTCAGAAGAAAGAGATCATCTCTCACTTGGAGAAGGGCCAGGTGCTCGAGGGTACTGTCAAAAACATCACCTCTTACGGTGTATTCGTCGACCTCGGCGGTGTGGACGGACTGGTGCATATCACTGACCTCTCTTGGGGCCGCGTCAGCGATCCGCATGAGGTTGTACAGCTCGACCAGAAGATCAATGTCGTTATCCTCGACTTCGATGAGGAGAAGAAGCGCATTGCTCTCGGCCTGAAGCAGCTCACTCCGCATCCTTGGGATTCTCTCGATCCTAACCTCAAGGTGGGTGACCACGTCAAGGGTAAGGTTGTCGTCATCGCCGACTACGGTGCATTCGTTGAGATCCAGCCCGGTGTTGAGGGCCTGATCCACGTCAGCGAGATGTCTTGGAGCCAGCACCTCCGCTCTGCTCAGGAGTTCCTGCACGTAGGTGACGAGGTAGAGGCCGTGATCCTCTCTCTCGACCGCCAGGAGCGCAAGATGAGCTTGGGTATCAAGCAGCTCAAGGAAGATCCTTGGGAGACCATCGAGCAGAAGTATCCTGTTGGCAGCCGCCACACTGCAAAGGTTCGCAACTTCACTAACTTCGGTATCTTCGTAGAGCTCGAGGAAGGTGTTGACGGTCTGATCCACATCTCTGACCTGAGCTGGACCAAGAAGGTGAAGCATCCTTCTGAGTTCACTTCTGTTGGTGCAGACATCGACGTTGTCGTTCTCGACATTGACAAGGAGAACCGTCGTCTGAGCCTCGGTCACAAGCAGCTCGAGGAGAATCCTTGGGACAAGTATGAGGAGATCTACACTCCGGGTTCTGTCCACGAGGGCAAGATTACCGAGATGATGGACAAGGGCGCTGTCATCACCCTGACAGAGGGTGGCGAAGGCTTTGCTACTCCTAAGCACCTGACTAAGGAAGACGGCTCTCAGGCTAAGCTCGGTGAGGTTCTTCTGTTCAAGGTGATCGAGTTCAACAAGGATTCTCGCCGCATCATCCTCTCCCACTCTCGTACATTCGAGGAGGGCAAGGACGAGCCTAAGGCAACTCGCCGCCACAACTCCGGTGCTGCTCGCAAGTCTCAGGATACTCCGGTGATCAACAATGTTGCTGCTGGTACCAGTCTGGGTGACCTTGACGTGCTGGCTAAGCTGAAGGCTGATCTCGAGAACGGCAAGTAATCAATAGATTGCAAAATTACAGCTCTCTCCAATCAACTTAGTATTGAGAGGGTTTCTACTCATAAAGACTGCAAGACTTCGGTTTTGCAGTCTTTTTTATACTCTTTCATGCTCAATCAATAAAGCATAAGTGCCATGGTAAATGGCTATTCACTGTGTATTAATTAATAAGTGTTAATATACGGATATTTCATTTCTGTTTATTCTAATAATTGTCGATTTTTCATTACCTTTGCAATGATTTAAAACACACCGACGTTGCTATTCTTGCAACATCTTGTAAAAATCAACAAGCATATTTTTTATATTCTATGTATAGCAAAGAAGAATTATTAGCTAAGAATACTTCTGAACTGGAAGATATTGCTCGGCAATTGGGTATGGAGCCGGATCAAAACGCCTCTAAGGAGGATGTCGTCTATACCATTCTTGACAAGCAGGCTGACGAAAGCAGCCATTCAACAGCTACAGGAAAGAGAAAACGCATAAGGATAACAGCTCCTGAAACAGATTACGTGTATTCTGTAAATGGGAAAAATGGAGAAAACCTCGATACAAAGAGAAATAAGAAAGTAGTCGAGAATAACTTGTTTTCCGACAATGTCAATACGTTGTCTTCGGATAAATCAGAGAAAGAAGATAAGCCCAATAACCAACAAACACAGAATGACAACCAAGGTTCTCTATTCCAGCAAGTAGAAAACCTCAAGCAAGAGCTCAACGCCCTGCCAAAGCACCGTGGACCCAAGACCAAGCAAGAAAAGGAGATTATTGAAAAAATCAACCAACTGCAAAAGCAGATAGATATTGCTGCCCAAAATATGACAGAAGGCACTGATGAGGCAAACATTGATGTCAACGCCTCTGAAATTCCACAGACCGACAACACGGCAATGGTGCCAGAGGAGGCATTTGCCACAGGCAACAATCTATCAGAAAACGATGGCCAAGACCACAATATCCTCACAAAACTACAGGAAAAAGTCAACGAGCACAACAAACAGCAGGAGGCTTCAGAAGGAGACGAAGATGGTGTTTGGGAAGGTGATCCCGGCGACGGCACCGATTTCATACCTGTCGTAGATCTTCCGATAGAAGACCAAGGGATAACACCCAATTATGACATGTTTGACAATCCCACGACTACTCCTTATAATAATGAGTATCCTGCTTCTGACTATCAAGAAGAACAACAGGAACCGGGCGGAAATTACGACTTTGACGACATCATCTCAGCCAACGGCGTCTTGGAAATTATGCCCGATGGTTATGGATTCTTGCGGTCAAGCGACTATAATTACCTCTCTTCTCCCGATGACATCTACGTTGCCGTCAATCAAGTCAAGCACTACGGACTCAAAACTGGCGACGTCGTCCAGTGTCACGTGAGACCGCCCAAAGAGGGAGAGAAATACTTCCCTCTGACTTCCATTGACTCTATCAACGGACGTAATCCTTTAGAAGTAAGAGACCGAATCCCATTTGAACATCTTACCCCTCTCTTCCCCGATGAGAAGTTCACGCTTTGCGGTGATCCTAAGACCACCAATCTCTCTACCCGTATTGTCGATCTCTTCTCCCCCATCGGTAAAGGACAGCGTGCGCTAATTGTCGCCCAGCCCAAGACTGGTAAGACAATTCTGATGAAGAATATCGCCAACGCCATCGCCGCTAATCACCCCGAAGCATATCTGATGATGCTGCTCATCGACGAGCGCCCTGAGGAGGTCACCGATATGGCCCGCACTGTCAACGCAGAGGTTATCGCATCTACGTTCGATGAGCCTGCAGAGCGCCACGTCAAAATTGCCGGTATCGTGCTCGAGAAAGCCAAGCGCATGGTAGAGTGCGGTCACGATGTAGTCATCTTCCTCGACTCCATCACCCGACTGGCCCGCGCCTACAACACGGTGTCTCCTGCCAGTGGTAAGGTGCTCACCGGTGGCGTCGATGCCAACGCACTACAAAAACCCAAACGCTTCTTTGGTGCTGCCCGCAATATCGAAGGCGGTGGCTCGCTGACCATCATCGCCACAGCACTTATCGATACCGGCAGCAAGATGGATGAGGTGATCTTTGAGGAGTTCAAGGGCACTGGAAACATGGAGCTGCAACTCGACCGCTCTCTGTCCAACAAGCGTATCTTCCCAGCTGTCAATCTCGTAGCGTCCAGCACCCGTCGCGATGATCTGCTGCAAGACAAGACTACGCTGCAGCGTATGTGGATCTTGCGCAAGTTCATCTCCGACATGAATCCGATGGAGGCCATGAACACAATTCATGACAAAATGGAGCACACAAAAGACAACGCCGAGTTTCTTGCATCCATGAACGATTGAAGAAATTTAGAAAAAAAATAACGAAAAGTTTGGTGGGTACCTAAAAAAAGTGTACCTTTGCACTCGCAATTCCAAAACAGACGGTTGAGGATTGCAATACACTTAAAGAATGCGCCCTTAGCTCAGCTGGTAGAGCAACTGACTCTTAATCAGTGGGT